>ERZ506887.142-NODE-142-length-45326-cov-5.148947_pt1 | contig 45326 bp, 30 predicted proteins | sample MGYA00512905_ERZ506887 | MGnify/ENA metagenome assembly ERZ506887 | reverse complement strand
CTATTTCAATTGAAAAAGAAAGGAGCCAAACCAGCCCCTTTCCTCGATTCCTAATGCTATTATTCATTATCCTGAACATCTTCAGAAGAATCTTTCTCATACTCATCATATTTCTTCTGATAAGAATTATTATATTTTTTATGGTATAATATCTTTCATACAAAAAGGAAAACGAGGGAATTATGATGAGAATAAATATTGCAATATGTGATGATGAACAGAAATCTTTACAGATGATTCAGAAAGAATTATATCATATAGCTGACAAGTTAAAGATTGAAATTGAAACTTACGCTTATAAAGAGGGAAAGAAAGTATTAGATTTAATTTACAATGAAAAAGAAGATTTTGATGTTTTATTCCTAGACATTGATATGCCAGATGTTTCAGGACTTGAGGTTGCAAAAAAATTAAGACAGATACGAAAGAGAATATATGATGCAGAAGTACCGGAATACTCCTGGTTACATATTTCTGCAAGTATTGGTGGTGCATTGAAAGGCGAAGAGCCGATTGAAGAAACAATTGCAAGAGCGGATCAGTTGATGTATCAGGCAAAAAATAAGAAAAACATGGCCATCACCGAGAATAACATGATTGATCATGAGGGAAAGATACACGCACAGAAGCAACCGGAAAAGATGATTCCGGAGATCCTTGTAGTGGATGATGAGGAGGTCAACCGGACGCTTCTGGATATGATTTTTTCCAAGGATTATCATGTCCTGCAGGCGGAGAGCGGAGAAAAATGCATAGAAATACTAGAACAGCAGGTCAATAGTATTTCTTTGGTTCTGCTGGATGTGGTATTGCCGAAGATGGATGGATTTGATGTCCTGACATATATGAATAAAAATCACTGGATTGAGGATATTCCGGTTATTATGATGTCCGGAGCCGATGCCCCGGAGGCTGTGAAGCGGGCATATGCACTTGGTGCAGTGGATTTTGTCAGCAAGCCATGCGATGCACAGATCGTTTATCAGCGTGTGACGAACACCATGAAATTATATGCGAAGCAACGTCGGCTGACTTCCCTGATTACCGCGCAGATCAACGAAAAAGAGAAAAACAGCGAGATGCTGATTCATATTCTCAGTCATATTGTGGAGTTTAGAAACGGAGAGAGCGGAAGCCATGTGCTTCACATTCACAAACTTACGGAGATGCTTCTGGAGAGACTGGCGCAGAAAACCGAAAAGTATCATCTGGATGGGGATACCAGAGCCATGATCGCACTTGCTTCTTCTTTGCATGATATCGGAAAAATCGGTGTGGATGAAAAAATCCTGAATAAACCGGGAAAACTGACAAAAGAAGAATTTGAGATTATGAAAACGCATACCGTCATCGGTGCAGAAATGCTGGAACAGCTTGGCATTTATCAGAACGAGCCACTGGTAAAGATCGCACACCAGATCTGCCGCTGGCATCATGAGCGCTACGATGGAAAAGGCTATCCGGATGGACTTGTGGGAGATGAAATCCCGATTTCCGCACAGGTAGTTTCTGTAGCGGATGTGTACGATGCGCTGGCGAGTGAGCGTGTTTATAAGAAAGCAGTACCGCATGAAAAGGTACTGGAAATGATCCTGCATGGGGAATGCGGACAGTTTAATCCGATCCTCATAGAATGTCTGCAGGAGATCAGTTCGCGGATCAGAAGCGAATGTTATGATGAGGAACAGGAGACCTGATATGTTAGACCAGAATACATTTACAGAAACCATACGTGCGGTACAGGATATTATCCGCACTTCGGCGGAGCCGATGACGAGAGAGGAGATCCTTTCCTATTTTAAGGATATGGATTTGAATGCACAGCAGGAAGAGATGGTGTTAGAGTTTCTGTCAACACCACATGATGATCCGCAGCCGGAAGAGAACGAACCGGAAACAAAGGAAGCGGAATATGAGGAGACCGCAGAGAAAGAAGAAACCAAAGAATCTTCTGCGAAAAAGGAATCCGCAAAAGATTCCGTCACAGACAACATTTCCACTTCTCCCATGTTTCAGATGTATCTGGAGGAACTGAAAGATATTCCGGAGTATACCAAGGAGCAGCAGATTGATATGTATAAGAAGCTTTTAGTGGGACAGTTACCATTAGATGATGAGGAAGATGACGACATTAACAATGTGGAGCTGCCGGAAGAAAAGCAGGAAACCGAGGTGATCCAGTCCAATCCGGAACTGTTAGAATATGGAGATAAGGCTGCGGAAATTCTGTCTTATACCATTGAGGATGAAAACGGTATTGTGACAGATACTATTGAAAAAGGGACAGAATTTATTATCCGGGTAAAATTGCATTTCAACCAGAAAGTGCCGGAACCTATCTGTGCATTTTCTATTAAAAATGTGCAGGGAATTGAGATTACCGGAACAAATACCATGATTGAAAAAAATGATATTGGCCCTAAAGAAGCAGGAGAAGATGTGGAAGTTTCCTTCCGGCAGAAGATGACTCTGCAGGGAGCAGAATACCTGCTGTCTTTAGGCTGTACCGGATTTGAACAGGGCGAGTTTCATGTGTACCACAGATTATATGATGTATGCAATATTACAGTGATTTCAGATAAAAATACAGTTGGTTATTATGATATGGACACAGAAGTAAAGATAAGTTAGGAGAAGACCAATGGCTGAGCTTAATTTAAAATATTATAACAATGTGGATAGTTATTCCGATGGTGATGTGGAAATTGATATCTTAAATTTCGTAAAAGAAGGGTTAGATGTGACTCAGATACCGAAAAACAGGAGAAGCTATGCTTGTGCATATCATCTTTCTGCATGGCGTGAAAATATCATTAACTGGTACCCGTTAAAGAAAACGGACCGTGTGTTGGAGATCGGTGCCGGATGTGGTGCGATTACAGGCGCCTTGTGTAGAAATGCCGGCAGCGTGGTTAGCGTGGATTTGTCAAAAAGGCGTGCAGAAATCAATTATGAACGCCATAAGGGATATGACAATTTAGAAATTATGGTGGGTAACTTAAATGACATGGATTTTCAGGGCGGTTTTGATTATGTGATTCTGATCGGTGTGTTTGAGTATGCCATGAGTTTTACCAAGGGAGAGAAACCTTATGAAACTTTCCTGAATCATATTAAAAGTTTTGTGAAACCGGGCGGAAAAATTCTGATGGCCATAGAAAACCGGCTGGGAGAAAAATATTTTCCAGGTGCCTTTGAAGATCATACGGATACATTTTTCTTAGGATTAAATGAATATGAAGACAATTCGGCGGTACGAACATTTTCCAAACAGGAATTGACAGATATTTTCCATAACTGTGACTTAGAACATCTTAAATTTTATTATCCTTATCCGGATTATAAATTTCCAACGGAGATCTTTACGGATGCGTCACTGACCACCAATCATTATGGGAAAAATTATCCGATCTACACGGACAAAACCGTGGATCTGTTTTCAGAAAGCGCCGGTATCGAGGCAATGAAAAAAGAACAGATCGCGGACCGTTTTGTGAATTCTTTTCTTCTGGTTGCAGGAAAACAGGAACTTGAAGAAAAAGAAGAAATTCTATATGTAAAACTGAATCAGGGCCGCAGGAAAGAGTTTCGAACCCTGACCCAGTTGGTGCGGAAAGAGGAAAGTGTGTGGGCAGAGAAAAAACCACTGTGCCCGGAGGCAGAAAACTTTATAGCAGGACTGAAAAAAACAGGAGCGCAGAAACCAGGAAAAGGATTTCGTAATCTTCCGTGCAGATATGAGAATGGGGGAATCGTGTATCCGGTATTGAGCGGGAAAACACTTGAAGACAGAATTCGTGATCTTGTGGAGAAAGAACAGACAGATGAGATTCTGAGAACCCTGAAACATGTATATGAGCATGTGTTCGCACAGCGGAAAAAAGAACCGGAGTACCAGACGAAAGTTTTTAAGGAAGTGTTTGGAGAACATCCGGGCAAGGAATATTATGAATGCGTAAGTCCGGCAAACATTGATCTGATCTGTGCGAATATCTTTGAGTTCGGAGATGATTATGAAATCATTGACTATGAATGGACTTTTGACTTTCCAGTTCCGGTTGCCTTTATCATGTGGAGAATGATCCATGAACTGTATTACCGAATCCCGAAACTGGGCGCGCTGTATACACAGGACGATATGAATCACGAATTCGGTATAGAACCATCGGACAGCGAAATTTTCATGGCATGGACAATGCATTTTACTTATGAATATGTTGGCAGCGATTCGCTGGATGTATACCGGAAAGAGAGAATTCCGGTGGATTTGTCAGAAACTGTGCGCGCATGTCAGGAGAAAAAGCGATTTCGCAGCAAACTGTATTATGATACAGGTTCTGGACTGTCGGAAGAGAACAGTATTGAGACGGCGGTGGAATTGGATCGGGGAAGATTTCAGGTTACGTTTGATCTGCAGAAAGTAGAAAATATCTGCGGAATCCGCTGGAATCTGTTAAGTGATACATTCTGTGAGGTGAAAGTGGAAGTACTTGACTGCGGATGCCATGGGGAGTTAATTCCGTTTGGTATGCGGATCGACAAGGCGGCGGATGCGGTAGTGTTCCTGAATCTGGCAGGCGGATATTTTATCCATGTGACGGATCCGTCAGAATTGAAGAAAATTACAATTTCCGGTCAAATTCGTTTTCTGTCGCAGAAAGAGATCGCAGAAGAAATCCAACTGGAAGAGGATCGAAAAGAAGCGGTACGTCGGGAAGAAGAAAGAAAACTTCAGCAGCAGATACAAAAAGAAGAACGGATAGCAGCGAAAAAAGCCGAAGAAGAGAGAAGGCAGGAAGAACTTCGGGCAGCCATGGAATTTCAGCATCGACCGAAACAGAGAACAAAACGTCTGGTGAAGAAGATGCTTGGACGTCCTGTGGCCCCACTGGTTACAGAAAATCAACAGACAGAACAGCCGGTATCGAGCTGTGTGGGAAGTATCGACAGCTTCAGCTATGAAAATAATGTGCTGCAGATTATCGGCTGGGCATTTGACCGTGCGTACGCCATGGAGAACACGCATCTTGCTTTTTTACAGAACGGGGAAGTGGTGGCGGAAGAACCGATTACTGTAGTATATCGGAGCGATGTGGCAGCTGTTTTACAGATTCCGGAGGCAGAATCCTGTGGATTTTCCTGTGTGCTGGTGGTGCATTCACCAGTGGAAACGGAAGTGGCAGTTGTTTACGACACCGTAGACGGAGAAAAAGCATATCCGTTATGCAAGATCCCTGCAGATCCGGGGTGTAATGAGATACAGGTGTATACCCTGGAGGGACAGGAGAGCATCGGCAATATTCGATATTTTAAAGAACGTTATCTGGAAGAAACGCCGGTATTTGATGCGAAGATTCCTTCGGATGAAGTGATAGATATTATTATCCCGATTTATAATGGCTTACAGTATTTTGACAAGCTGTTTGCGGGGATTGAAAAGACAAAGATGAAATACCGTCTGATTCTAGTGGACGATCAGAGTCCGGATCCGGCAGTACGGGAATATCTGGAGCGATACGTGGCAGAACATGAGGGAACGGTTCTGCTTCGAAATGAGAAAAATATGGGATTCCTCCCGTCTGTAAACCGTGCCCTTGCAATTGCAGAGCATCATGTAGCACTGGTCAATACCGATGTGGAAGTGCCGGAGGGATGGCTGGAGAGACTGATGTGGCCGATCTTTACAAAAGAAAAAGTAGCATCCTCCACACCGTTTACGACCTGCGGAACCATCTGCAGCTTTCCTAATTTTTGTGAGGATAATGTCATTTTTGAAGGTATGCCATTATGGCAGATCGATGATGCTTTTCGCCAGATCCGTCCGCAGTATGCGACCATGCCGACAGGTATCGGTTTCTGTATGGGTATGAATCTGGAAGCAATCAGAGAAGTAGGTCTTCTGGATGAGGAGAACTTTGACAAAGGATACGGAGAAGAAAATGACTGGTGTCAGCGGGCGATCCAGGCAGGATATACCAATGTACAGGTGGAGAATCTGTTTGTTTATCACAAACATGGCGGAAGTTTTTCTTCCGAAGAAAAATTACGGCTGCTAAAGAGCCATCTGGAGAGACTGGCGAAGAAACATCCGAATTATAACAGCGATACGGCAGCTTTCTGTCGGAGAGATCCGGCAAGAACGATCCGACTGTATGTGGAAACACAGCTGTTAAATCAGTTGTTGGATGTACCGACGATTGTTGCCTTTGATCATAACCTCGGCGGTGGTGCCACGGAATATCTGATTGAGAAACGTAAACTGGCACTGAAAGAAGGAAAACGTTTCCTGACTGTCCGGTTTGACATCGATAATATGCGCTATTATCTGGAATATGAATACAAAAAATATAAGGTTCAGTATTTTGCCAAAGATCTGGAGATGATCCTTGATGAGATTCCGAGAGTGGATGAAATTTGGATCAACGAACTGGTAACTTATCAGAAAATCTATCAGGTTCTGGATCAGATCCTTGAACTGAAAGAAAAACATCAGGCACATCTGAAGATGTTGCTTCATGACTTTTTCTTCATGTGTCCGGCGGTAAATCTGATGGATGCTCAGGGGAAATACTGTCATGGTGCGGATGCACAGATTTGTAACCAGTGTATCCCGGCAAACCGAAGCAATGCATGTCTGGACTATGAGTCCGGAACCGCATGGAGAACACACTGGAGGGAGTTTTTATCCCGGTGTGATGAGATTCTGGCATTCTCTGATGATACGGCACAGATATTTAAAAAGACCTATCCTTATCTGTATCAGTTACATGTGCTGCCACACAAACCGCATTATGTGACGGCACTGGATAAGAAGGTGAAGACGACCAGGACACTGAACATTGGTCTGCTCGGTGTGCTGTGTTATAAAAAAGGTCTGGATGTTGTCAAGGAGATGATAAAAGAGATCGAGATGCAGAACCTGAACATCCGAATGAAACTGATCGGGGTGTCGGATGAAGAAATCGACAGTCCGGTATTCTCCTGTACGGGAAGATATACCAGAGATGAACTTCCGAGACTGACGATGGAAGAAGATATTGATCTGTTCTTTATCCCATCCATCTGGCCGGAGACCTTCTCGTATACAACTTCAGAGATTATGTCCATGCATATGCCGGTTGCTGTATTCCCGATTGGTGCGCCGGTGGAGCGGGTAAAACATTACGAAAAAGGTCTGGTTCTGAAAGAGACGGATGCAAAATCGGCTCTTAAAGAATTGCGGGAGTTTGCAGAACATACACTAAAGTGGCAACAAATACCTGTACGCGAAAAGAAGATCCTGTTTGTGGGTGAGGAAATTTCGTTTGCTTCCCGTTATCGGGTAGAACATTTCAGGGAACAGCTGCATTATCAGGGTTACGGATCGGATTTTTATCAGGTGGATGAGGTCGAAGATCTGGACTGGGATGCGTACCGGGCAGTTGTATGTTACCGTTGCAGCCGGGAAGATGTGGTGTGCAAGGTAGTGGAGCAGGCGAAAAAAACCGGATTAAACGTATATTATGACATTGACGATCTGATCTTTGATTACGAAAGAATCTCTTATCTGCATTTTCTGACAGGAAGTGAGTATAAAGATTTTAAAAAGACGACGGAACAGATTCATTCCTGTATGGAACTGTGTGATGGCTATTTTACCTCTACTGATACACTGGCGGGAGAGATCCGAAGAGAATTTCCGGGAAAACCAGTGGTAATCAACCGGAATTGTGCAAGCATGGAGATGCAGATTCTGTCCCATGACGCAGTAGAGCAGGTGGAAAAAGACCCGGAGCATATTTCCATCGGTTACTTCAGCGGATCGAAAACTCATGATCAGGACTTTGAGGTGGCGGAAGAAGCAATTCTGGAAGTGATGAAGGAACATCCGGAGGTACGGCTGAAGCTGGTTGGTGTACTCTCTGACAGAAAAATGGAAAAATTCGGAAATAAGGTGGAAAAACTTCCGTTTATGGACTGGAAACAGTTACCTTCTGTTATGGCAGGCATCGATATCAATCTGATGCCGCTGGAGGACAGTATCTTCCATTGTAGTAAGTCCGAAAACAAATGGATGGAAGCCGCACTGGTGAAAGTGCCATCAGTGATGAGCAGAAACCGGGAGATGGAAGGCGTGATCGAAAATGGTGTGGATGGCTGGCTTTGCAGTGACAAGGAGGAGTGGAAAAAAGCGCTCACAACGCTGATCGAGGAGAAGACAGCCAGAGTACAGATGGGTGAAAAAGCCCATAAAAAAGTGATGTGTCAGTATGTAACTCAGAATACAGGAAAAGATGCAAGAGAGGAATTACTATGCAGCGAGAAGTATTCGTAGTAGAAAAAGAAAGATTTGATCTTTCAGATGAGAAAATCTATCATCTGCAGGGCACCTGGCCCAAGGAACATACCGCGGCAGCGGAACTGGACGGGAAATCACTGGAGGTAAATCTGAAGCAGCAGGAGCGCATCAGTGCCCTGGAACGATTTCAGGATCTGGATCTGGTGGATGCGATCCGTGTTCAGATGGAGATTGTACTTCCAGATAAGCTGGAACAGTATAAAAAGTTAGTGGTTTATGCGAAAGAGAACGGGAAAAAAGAGGTCTGGTTTTCAATTCCGGTAAAACAGCTGATCAGAAGACAGGGTATGCCTCAGTATTTCATTGAGAGTTCCGAAGTGGACCGGAAACTCGGCATCTGCCGGGTGCGTGGCTGGGCAGCTTATACGAAACCGCTAAAAGTTTATCTGGAGAATTCCCGCGGAAACAGAATTCCATGTGAGATCCAGCACCTGAAACGTGTCGATGTACAGAACCAGTATCCGGAGGCAGAGGTAGGAGAAAAATGTGGGTTCTTTTTTGAACTGCACTACCAGCAGCTGAAAGAATTTTATATTGTTTTTGAGGCAGGTTCGATACGGGTGAGAAGACAGATTCACCTGCAGCCGGTACAGCTTGCCGCAGAAAAGATGAATGAATACTGCAAAAAGGGCAGCCGTTATCTGAAACTGCACGGTCCGGCAGCACTTGCCCAAAAAGTGGTCGGAAAAGTGAAAAATAAAAACAAAGCCGCTGTGATCTATCAGAAATGGCTTCCGAAACATCTGCCAAGTAAAGCAGAACTGGAACACCAGCGAAAAGAACATTTTTCCTGGGAACCGACCTTCAGTGTGGTTGTACCGCTTTATAAAACACCGGAAAAATATCTCCGTGCGCTGGTGGAATCTCTGCAGGCGCAGACTTATGGCAAATGGGAACTCTGCCTGTCTGACGGAAGCGGTGCGGATTCTCCGATTCGGGAACTGTTAAAACAGTTACAGAAGGAAGAGAGCAGAATCAAAGTCATCGATCATCAGGAAAAGTTACAGATATCAGAAAATACGAATGCTGCGATCGAGGCGGCAACGGGTGAGTTTGTGGTATTTGCGGATCATGATGACGAACTGACGGCACATGCCCTGTATGAGTGTGTGAAAGTACTGAATGAGAAACCGGAAACAGAGGTTCTATATTCGGATGAAGATAAGATGACGATGGACGGACACAAGTTCTTCCAGCCACATTTCAAACCGGATTATAACGTGGATCTGCTGTGTACGGTCAATTATATCTGCCATTTGTTTGTGGCGAAGAAAACGTTGATTGATGAGGTCGGAATGTTACGCAGAGAGTTTGACGGAGCGCAGGATTATGACTTTATCTTCCGTTGTGTGGAACATGCGGGAGCGGAAAAGATCCATCATATTCCGAAGATCCTGTATCACTGGCGATGCCATGAAGATTCCACATCGGAGAATCCGGAGAGCAAGCTGTATGCATTTGATGCGGGACAACGGGCGGTGCAGGCGCATTATGACCGGATCGGTGTTAAAGTGGAAGTGAGCAAGGGAGAGTTCCTGGGACTCTACCGGACAAAATTCCTGCGGGATTATGACCCACTGATCTCGATCATTATTCCGAATAAAGATCATATTGATGATCTGAAACGGTGTATCGATTCGATCGAAGCAAAATCCACATATACCAATTATGAATATATTATCGTAGAGAACAACAGCGAAGAAAAAGAAACTTTTGCATATTACGAGCAGCTTGAAGCGGTTAATCCGAAAGTGCATGTGGTGTATTATAAAGGCCACTTTAATTATTCTGCCATCAATAATTTCGGTGTACAGTATGCCAAAGGAGAGTATTTCCTGCTCCTAAACAACGATACCGAGATCATCAACGACAATTGTTTGGAGGAACTGCTTGGTTACTGTACCAGAGAAGATGTGGGTGCTGTGGGTGCGAGACTGTATTATGAAGATGATACGATCCAGCATGCCGGCGTGGTCATCGGTTTCGGTGGAATCGCAGGACACTGTTTTGTACAGCAGAAGCGTGGATTTACCGGATACTGCCACCGGATCATCTGTGCACAGGATTACAGTGCGGTGACTGCGGCTTGTATGATGGTAAAACGGGAAGCGTTTGAGAAAGTCGGTGGTTTGAGTGAAGAACTGCAGGTGGCATTTAACGATATTGATTTCTGTATGAAACTTCGACAGGCAGGATACCTGATCGTCTATAATCCATATGCGGAACTGTATCATTACGAATCCAAATCCCGAGGACTGGAAGATACTCCGGAGAAAGTGGCAAGATTCAATCAGGAGATTGCCACTTTCGAGAAACGCTGGCCGGAGATTTTGAAGAACGGCGATCCGTTCTATAATCCAAACCTGACCCTAGACAGCCAGGATTTTTCACTGAAACGATTATAAACAACCAAAGAAGCGGGTGCATGGTGGAAATGTACCTGCTTTTTTAAAAAGAAAGGTGGAAAAGATGAATATAGAAAAGCTATGGGACAAGTACAAAGACATTATTCCGTACGGTGTCTTCGGCGTTCTGACAACGCTTGTTAATATTGTGAGCTATTGGATCTTTGCGCATCCGTTTGGTTTATCGGTTATGGTGAGTACTGTACTTGCATGGATTTTATCGGTTCTGTTTGCATATCTTACTAACAGAAAATGGGTATTTCACAGCGAAGCCAGTACAAGGGAAGAAATAGGGAAAGAGATAGTTTCGTTTTTCTCCTGTCGTCTGGCTACGGGAATACTGGACTGGGCATGTATGTTTATTTTTGCTGATCTGTGTGGATTCAATGACGTATTGATTAAATGTGCGGCAAATGTACTTGTAATCATCTTGAATTATGTGGCAAGCAAACTGGTAATTTTCAGGCATAAAGGGTGATGGAATGAAAAAAACAGTAAAAACAGTGAAAAAAGAATATGCAATATGGATTTTTGTACTTCTGGTTTTTGTATTTTATCTTTCCTGGGCGCTGGCGGCACCGTTCGATGCCTCACCGGATGAAAGTATGCGCTACCAGATCGTCGAATTTATTGTAAAGCATGGAACCTTGCCGGATGGACGGGATCCGGAGATACGGAATGCCAACTGGGGCATCTCCTATGCGTTTAATCCAATTCTTCCTTATATGGCAGGAGCAGTATTTGCAAAGGTTGTGCAGGTATTTACGGACAGTTTTCGGGCTACGGTGATTGCGGCGCGTATGGTGAATGTCCTTCTGGGATGCGGAATGGCATGGTTTACCTGGAAGATAGGAGAACTGTTATTTCGGAAAAAAGAGACAGGAAGGCTGTTTGCAGTTCTGGTGTGCTTTCTTCCGGGAACCTGTTTTCTGTTTTCTTATATCAATACGGATGGACTGGCACTTTTTACGACAGCCTGGATCCTGTACTGCTGGTGCAGGGCGTGTAAGGAAGGCTGGACCCTGAAAGTCTGTATACAGATGGGAATTGCCATGGGATTGTGTATGTTGTCTTATTACAACGCATATGGATATCTTCTGATGAGCGCCGTATTTTTTGCAGGCTGCATGATGAAGTGTGGAGAACAGAAATGGGACTGGCAGCAGCTGCTGAAGAAAGGCTGCCTGATGCTGGGAATCGTCTTTCTTGTGGCCGGATGGTGGTTTATCCGGAGCGGAATCTTGTATGACGGAGATTTTCTGGGAATGAAAACCTCTTCCATCTATGCGGAAAAATACGCGATCGATGAGTTAAAACCCTCCAATCGGGTGCTTCCGGTAAATATGGGAATGAGTGTTCTGGATATGATATGGTGGGTACCTGGAGAATGGCAGCATAACTGGCTGGTTACGGTACTGGTAAGCTTTGTGGGAACGTTCGGACATCTTGATATTTTTATGCCATATCTGTGGAGTAAAGTGTATCTGATCGTGTTTGCAGTGGGAATTCTTGGAAACAGCTGGAGACTGCGTCGGGAATTTTGTCTGACCACGGAATTTGTAAAAAAAGAGAAAAAAGCCGATGCAGATGGAATTCTTATCACTGAGATATGGAGAAAAAACAGATGGTGGAATATGAGAAACTGGATGCATATCTGTATGGTGGGAGCTATGGTGATACCGGTTGGATTGCTGGTGTATTATGCTTATGCAAGTGATTTTCAGGCGCAGGGACGCTATATCATGCCGATGGCGCTTCCATTTTTCTATTTTGTGACACTGGGATATGAAAACTGGAGTGAAAAACTGATCAGAAATGAAAAAATAAGCATATGGATCTGCAGGATCGGACAGGGGACAGCAGCAATTTCTGTATTGCTGACGTATGTGCTGGTATATCGGGCGGCTTATTAAAAATAACTATAAAAAATGAGCTTATACAGGAAAATGATTTCTGTATAAGCTCATTTTTTGTGCTTATTTTGTTTTTGGATAGTCAGGCATCTGGTTACGATAAAGGACTTCTTTTCCATCCAAAGACGGGATGGTCATAGAAGCGAAAAATTCATTGGTAACCTGATCTAGTTTTTTTCTGGACGGACAGGAGATATAGTACAGTGCCACATAAGGATTCGGTCCGTGGGCAATGACAGCTTCTCCTTCGTGATAAAAAATCCATGGTTTTTTTACCGCAGAATGAGATGCCAGTTTCTGCGGAACAGAAAGATCACGGATCTGTAACAGGCGTCCTTGAAAATACAGGACAGCTCCGTGGCAAATCGGTTTTCGTGGATCGTGCTGATCCAGCATCTGTTCCAGTGCAGGAACATCATACAGGTAATTTAACAGCAGATCCTCGATGGAGAACCCGTATACCATATCGGTCAGTTCGTGTTCGTAGCCGAAGAATCGGGCTGCAATCTCACAGACCTGGATGCCGTTTTCCGGTTTCCAGAAAAACTGCATGGATAACGCCCCCTCTTTCTGCCCGGTTTTGTCGGCGTAGCACTGTAAAAGATCGGTTGCCGGAGTAACCACCTGTTCATACAGGCAGGATGGATAGACATTTCGGGTGCTGATCGGGATCTCACCCGGTCCGATGTCCGTCTTTTCGCGATCTGCGATGCTGATTACATGGACTTTTCCTTTATGTACCCAGGTCATCATATTGAATTCGTAACCGTCGTTATATTCTTCTACGAGAATCTCAGGAAGATCGGTGAAAGAAGCGGTCTCAGTGATTGCCTGTTTCAGTTCTTCAAGATTGTGTACCACATAGATGCCGCGGGAGCCGTATTTATCCAGTGGTTTTGTCACCAGCGGAAAATGCAGGTGAGAGATCAGCTCCGGAGCAAATCCAGTGGTTGGGATCTTCGCAAAACCGGGAGAGGGAAGACCGAGTTCTTCGAGCAGTCCCCGGGTGGCGGATTTGTCACGATACCAGGGAAGCTGTTCCGGGTTCAGATAGCAGGGAAGACCTGCTTTTGCGGAAATCTTCACCATACATTCCAGCAGAAGATCGGAAAACGAGGTGAGAATTCCGTCCACCTGTTTTTCTTTACAAAGGGCGGCGATCCGGTCCGTATCGGTAACCGGGATCACATAAGATTCGTCTGCAAAGGCACGTGCCGGACCGTCCGGGTATCCGTCACAAACGATGGTATAGATGCCCCGGGCTCTGGCTTTCTGCACCAGCTGTTCAAATTCCCCGAGGGTTCCGAGAATCAGTAAACGTTTATTCATAATAATCCTTTCTTCTAGAGCGTGTCTGAAAAAGGCTTTTCGCAAACTGGGGTTTGCAGATTGCGAAAATGATTTTTCAGACACGTTCTAAGGTTCCAGTGCATGGATCACGTCTGCGATTCGCTGCATCTCTTCGTTTCCGTAACGCTGGTCGCAGGGGAGCGGGAGAATGTCTGCCGCCCACTGATATTCGTAAGATTCGGGTGCACAGTCCCGGATCACGTTGGACCAGTTGGTTGGAACAAAGATTTTTTCTTTCGCCAGGGCTTTCCGCAGTGCAATTCCGTTTTTATGATAATAAGGATAGGCGAAGGGTCCGTCCGGTGTCACGCGGGTAAAAGGTGAATCGGAGGGAAGCAGTTCTTTCAGAAATCTGTAATTTTCATTCCGTTTCTGACGGATCTGTTCGTAGTCGATGGCTTTTAACAGATTCTGTGTCAGGCGGGACATAGTGAGAATCTTCATATGATGATAGGTCGCAGCGTTGTCTAACATTTTCTGATAATACGTTCCGGCATCTTTTTCGAAACGGCCGAGAATATGTCCCATACGTTCCGCAGAGACATCCTGCTCTTTTCCGGTAGTGAGCGTGGCATCTGTGGAAAGATAGGCACCGTCACTCAGCCCGAAAAATTTGCGACAGGAATACAGAGTATCCACGCCGGGAAGCGGATGCTGAAAAAAGGCGTGGGTGTGATCCACGATAATATTTTTATAGTATTTTTTATAATAAAGAATCTTTTCATCCGTCAGCTGCCCGTAATAATTGACCAGATAGAGGTATTCTCCTGGATGAAGGGAAAGGTCGGGAGAAAGAGCCGGCGTAAGATCCTCATTCAGCGAATAGAAGTTCACGTGGATTCCCTGCCTCAAGCAGGTATCAATTACGGAGTCACAAAGGAAAAACGGAAGATAGAGCGTTTCAATCTTCCGGGATTCCAGCAGCCAGCAGAGGGCTGTACGCCCAAGATTCACTTTTACAAGATCAGGATAGTATTCTTTCCCGTGGAAAACTTCCAGTTCCAGATATCCTCCAATTTCCTGTTTCATACAATCCTCCTGTCAGACATCTTTTCTACGGATGACATAATGCGGCATTTTCTTGGATTCGTTCAGAATATTCATCAGATAAATCCCCATGATTCCAATGGAAAGCAGGGTGATACCGAAAAATGCCAGCAGTACGAGCATCAGGGAAGTCCAGCCTTCCACGGAAATACCGTAGAGGAAATAGCGGATCAGGAAAAAGATTCCAAGTGCCACACTGACCAGAAAACTGCAGATGCCGAGATCACGTACCAGAAGCAGCGGGAATGCGGAGTGGGAAGTGATATCGTAAAGCAGGTCTCTGACCAGACGGCGGAAAGAATAACCGCTTTTTCCGTAGGCTCTTGCATCATGATGCACCGGTACATTGATGATACGGTTGGAACTTAACACCAGAAGATTGCCGATCTGCGGAAGATAGGTGTTTGTCTGCAACATGGCTTCCACGAGGAAACGGCGGATCAGACGAAAACTGGTAATCTGCAGATTCGGGTCTTTTCCAAGCATTTTGGAGGTGGCCCAGACAGAAACTTTGGTTCCGAGACGGCGGATTGGTCCGTGCTTTCTGCCTTCATAGCTGGCGATGATGACATCCACATCGTCCCGCTCTCTGATGGTGTTGATCAGCTTCGGGATCTCTTCCGGGGGATGCTGAAGATCATCATCCATGGTGATGATGAAATCTCCCTCCGCATGAGAGAATCCACACAGAAGAGCCGGATGCTGTCCGAAGTTTCTAGCCATCTGGATGATCTTCACACGGGGATCTTTCTGTCGAAGTTCTTCCATGATCTGGTAGGAACAGTCTTTGGAACCATCATCCACAAGGATCAGTTCAAAGGGTTCCTGCACGGTTTCACGGAAGACTTTATCGAGACGTGTATAAAGTTCCGTTAAGGTATGTTCCGAATTATATACCGGAACAACAACAGAATATAAACTCATAGTATCTTGTATTTCCTTTCTTAAAGGGTTGTGTTCTGTGCTTCATCATATCATTTTCAATCCTTTATTTCAAGGTTTTCCGGGGAAACGGCTCACCTTGACAATGGATTTTACAACAGATATAATGGTGCAAGATCAACGCAGAAAAAAGTGGGGAGGAACAGCTTTGCAGTACAGAGAATACGATACGGAAATATTGAATCGAATCAAGGATGTGGAAAAACAGATTTTATGCAAATATATCGAAATCTGCGAAAAATACCATCTGCGTTATTTTGTGGCGTTCGGGACACTTCTCGGAACGGTGCGGCATAAAGGATTTATTCCCTGGGACGATGATATTGATGTGGGAATGCCGAGAGAAGACTATGAGAGATTCCTTCAGATTGCACAGAAAGAATGCGGGGAAGAGTATTTTCTTCAGACTGTGGATACGGATCCGGAATATCATCTGTATTTTGCAAAACTACGCATGAATCGCACTCGTTTTGTGGAAAACAGTCTGCAAAAGTCGGGAAGCATTACCGGATTCTATATTGATATCTTTCCTTACGATGAGATTTCTGATGATGAGGCAGAGATGGAAAAACAGCTGAACCGGGCGGTGCGCTGGGGCATGATCCTGAGTATCTATAAGGTCAAAGAACCACAGATCGGCCAGTACGGACCGGCAAAAGACTTTGTAATGCGATCCATCTGGCATATTCTGCATGGCGGAATGCATCTGTGCGGAATCTCTGCGGGAATGGTCTGGAAAAAGTGTAATCAGGCATTTATGAAGAAACCGGAGAAAGGAAGTTCTCGGATGACAACCTTTGCCGCAGATGCAAAAAAATGGATCATTGAGAAAAAAGAGATTGAACAGCTGGTGGATGTGCCGTTTGAGAATATCACTGTGAAGATTCCATGCGGATATGATGCCATCCTGACCAGATGTTACGGAGATTATATGAAACTTCCGGATGAAAAAGACAGGGTAAATCATATGCCTGTAGAGATTCAGTTTCCGGGAGAAGAGGTAATGACATTTGGAAAATGAAAATAAAGACCCCATCAGAGTATCGGTGATTGTTCCGGTTTATAACGCGGAAAGCTATCTTCGCATATGCCTGGACTCAATTTTACAGCAGTCCCTTGAGGAAATCGAGATCCTTGCGGTGGATGACGGAAGCAAAGATCAATCGGCGAAGATACTGAGAGAATATGAAAAAAAATACCCGGATAAAATACATGTGATTTATCAGGAAAACCAGGGCCAGTCAGCGGCGCGAAATCATGCACTGGCGATGGCATCCGGAGAGTTCGTGGCATTTGTGGACAGCGACGATTACATAGGAAAGGATTTTCTGAAGAGAATGTATAACACTGCCATAGAAAAGAAGTCAGATATGGTGATGTGCAATTATACCAAGGTGACAGAACGGGGCGAGATCATTCAGAAGTGTGAGATCAATTATCAGGAAAAAGGGATTCGGATTCCATCTTATCTTTGCTGTAACCGTCTGGTAAGAAGACAACTGTTTGATACCTGGAAGATCTATTTCCGTGAAGGCGTGATCTGTGAAGATATTCCGCTGATCTTAAAACTGGAAGCCGTTGCCACAAATATTCAGACCATCGGGGACGGAGAATATTATTACCGTGCAAATCCTCAGTCGACAACATCTACGATCAAAAACCGGAAACTGGAGATGTGGCAGCTGCCTTTTGGAGAATTGCGGGATGCCATTGCATTCTGTACAGACAAAGAGCATCCGATGGATCCACTGAAACTGGAATTTTTTATCTGCAGGATCATGACGAGTCTGTTGTTTGATACGGGAAGAGGATGCCGCAAAGAGGTGAAGGACGGGATGTGCCGGGAAGTACAGGAAATCATGGAAAACTGTTTCCCGCGATGCTATAAAAATCCCTACATAAAAGTGGGATATTTTCACCAGCTTCCGGCGGTACAAAAGATCGGACCGTGGATCTTTGTGTGTGCACTCCGGGTGCACGGACTGAAACTTCTGGCAAAACTGGTAGGCTGAACAAGAAGGAAAAAAATGGAAGAAAAAAAAGTATCAATACAAAAGAGTATTATCTGGAACTCGGCGGGAAGTATGGTATATTTGATCACGCAGTGGTTGATCAGTGTACTGGTGGTCCGGCTGTCCGGAGTGGAAACAGCGGGAATCCTTACCCTTGCCATGTCGGTTAACAATGTATTTTACAGCATCGCTATGCAGGGGATCCGCAATTATCAGGTATCGGACATGAAAGAAAAATATACCTCCGGTATCTATGTGAGCAGCCGTCTGATCATCTGTATCCTTTCATTCCTGGTCTGCGTGGGTTATGCACTGATTGCCGGATACAGCTACGGATCGAGTCTGTGTATCGTTGCATACTGTCTGTTTAAGATGGCGGAGGCGTTCTATGATGTCTATGCCGGAATCTGTCAGAAAAAATGGCGGATGGACTGGATCGGAAAGTCCTGGATGGTGAAAGGAATCCTTTCATTTGTGGGATTTGTGGCGGTACTGGCAGTGACACAGAGTCTGCTGGCAGCCATTCTTGCTATGGCACTGGTTTCCTGGCTGGTGATCTTTTTCTATGATATTCCACGGGCAAAGAAGCTGGATACCATAAAGATCCATCTGAAAGAGAAAAAAAATATAACACTGATGGCGGAATGCTTTCCGCTGTTATGTTACCAGACTATGTCATCGGTCATTCCGACGATCCCGCGTCTGGTCATGGAAAAAATTCTGGGAGGTGCAGCACTCGGTATCTATGGATCAGTTGCAGCACCCACAATGATCGTTCAGATGGGAGCATCCTATGTATTTAACCCGTTTATTACGCTGTTTGCCGAACAGTACAGCAGTGGAAATATCCGGGATTTCTGGAAAACCTTTCGCAAATGTATGGCAGCAATTTTGCTGATCAGTGTTGTCGCTCTGGGAGGAGGAAAGATCTTCGGACACTGGGGGCTGGAACTTTTGTACGGGGATGAGGTGGCAGCGCATGAAGATCTGCTGCTTCCACTTATAGGCTGTACGATTCTGACTGCCATCGTGTGGTTTTTATGTGCACTGCTTACGGTAGTAAGAGAAATCAAAGGACTGGTTATATGCAATGTGATCATACTTCCGGTCAGCTATTTTGGTGCGTATTTGCTGATACAGCAATATGGAATGCAGGGCGGAAGTATTTCTCTGGCAGTGAGTTATCTGATTGAAATCGGCGCACTCTGGTTCTGGCTGTTACGGAAGATCAAACAAAGAGAAAAACAACATATGGAACAATAAGAAAAAGTGCCTGTTACGAGGCACTTTTTTGCCTGTAATGCATATCAATAATTGCCAGTGGACCCAAGTCGATTGTAAGTGTAAATTGCAATAGAAAAGTATTCTTGAAGCGAAAGTATAAGAATGGTATAATAAGATGATATGGTATCGCTCGTAAAGACGATATACAAAAAAATAAAAGGAAAAAACAATGGAAAAAGTAAAGAATTACATACAGCTTCACCTGAATATTCTGCTGTTTTCCCTGACCAGCGTATTTTCCAAGATGGCATCCGTGCAGTATAACCGGCACGGGCTGGGAAGTATCTGGCTTTATGTGTTCTTGGCACTGATGATCGGAAACTGCGGAATCTATGCCATTGCATGGCAGCAGGTGATAAAGAAGTTTTCCCTGTCTACTGCGTATGCCAACAAGAGTGTGTACCTGTTGTGGTCGCAGATCTGGGCAGTGGTGATCTTTCATGAAAATCTGTCGGTACGGAATATTATCGGTATCCTGGTAGTTCTCACCGGCGTATGGGTGGTGCAGCGCTATGAATAGAATGTTTATGTTACTGATGCTGGCAGGCACATTTTTTACTGCCATCTCCCAGGTACTCTTAAAACAGAGTGCCAATAAAAAATACAGCAATCCGCTGCTGGAATATCTGAACTGGCGGGTGATCGTGGCGTACGGGATCTTTTTCGGCGTATTGCTTCTGAACACCTGGTGTTATACAAAAGTAGATATGCGGTTTGGACCGGTGATCGATACGGCTGCGTATGTATTTGTTCTGATCTTTTCAAGAGTGATCCTGAACGAAAAGATCACAAAAGGAAAACTTGTGGGAAACCTGCTGATCATAGCAGGAATTTTGATTTATACGATGTGAGATGATACAAGGGTCAAAAGTACGGAACAATCCGGTATCAAAGCAAAACAATAACAGGAGTGAGAAAAGTGAGAATCAGTTTTAACCGCCCACCGTTTGTGGGAAAAGAAACAGAATATATTAAAGAAGCCGTAGAAAAAAACGGTATGATTTGCGGAGACGGTCCATTTACCAAAAAATGTTCCCAGTGGATGAAGGAAAGGTTTCAGACGAAAAACGTATTGCTGACAACTTCCTGTACCCATGCACTGGAGATGGCAGCGTTTCTGGCGGATATTCAGCCGGGAGATGAAGTGATCATGCCGTCGTATACCTTTGTATCCACCGCGGATGCTTTTGTTTTGCGGGGAGCCACCTGCGTGTTTGTGGATATCCGTCCGGATACCATGAACATTGATGAGACAAAAATTGAGGAAGCAATTACAGAAAAGACCAAAGCAATCGTGCCGGTTCATTATGCAGGCGTCAGCTGTGCAATGGATGAGATCATGGCAATTGCGAAAAAATATAACCTGAAAGTGGTGGAAGATGCCGCGCAGGGAGTGAATGCTTTTTATAAAGGAAAAGCACTGGGAACAATCGGTGATTTTGGCTGCTACAGTTTCCATGAGACAAAGAATTATTCCATGGGAGAGGGCGGTGCGATTCTCTTTCAGGATGACAGATACCTGGAACCTGCAGAAATCTTACGGGAAAAGGGAACAAACCGCAGCCAGTATTTCCGTGGACAGATTGATAAATATACCTGGGTGGGCTATGGATCGTCCTATCTGCCAAGCGATATGAATGCCGCTTATCTGTGGGCGCAGCTGGAAGAGGCAGACAAGATCAATGATAAGAGATTGTCCATCTGGAACTTCTATCACGAAGAACTGAAAGAACTGGAAGACAAAGGGGTGCTGGAACGCCCGTATATTCCGGAGTATGCCACACACAATGCCCACATGTATTACATCAAAGTAAAAGATCTGAGGGTGCGTACAAAGCTTCTGGCTTATCTGAAAGAGCGTGGGATCCTGAGTGTTTTCCATTATGTTCCACTGCACTCTGCAACAGCCGGAAAGAAGTTTGGACGGTTCCATGGCGAGGATGTTTACACGACAAAAGAGAGCGAACGGCTGTGTCGTCTGCCGATGTACTACAGTCTGTCCCTGGAAGAAGCAGCGGAAGTGGTAAAAGCGCTGAAAGAATTTCCGGAGTATGAGACGATAGAAGACAGGTAGCTATTCAGAGGGCAGAAACTGTTAACCGGGAAGACACTGGACAGTTACGAAAGCAGATAAGAGGCAACAGAAAGGAGTATCGATGAGTTCAGGAAACTGGATGCGTTATCTCAAAAAGATAAAACCGTATACGATAAAAAAGGGGATCCGCTATCTGAAACATTACGGACCGAAAGAGTTCTGGGTGCGTCTGTGTGAGCGGATGGAGCCGGAAGAAGTGCCTTATGGTCCATGGTTTGAGAATCACAAACCTTCGGAAAAAGAACTGGAAGGGCAGAGAAGGAAACAGTGGAAAAAACAGCCACTGATCAGTGTGGTTGTCCCGGCATATAAAACACCGGCGAAATTCCTGCGGGAAATGATAGAATCACTGGAGGTGCAGACCTATACAAACTGGGAACTGTGTATCGCCAATGCAAGCCCCGAGGATGCAGCGATGTCGGAAGTACTCCGGGAATACACCTCGAAAGATGCCAGAGTAAAAGTGGAGAATCTGAAAGAAAATCTCGGAATCGCGGAAAATACGAACGCAGCGATGGAGATGGCAGCTGGAGAATATACCGGTCTGCTCGACCATGACGATCTGCTGGCACCACAGGCACTGTACCGGATCGTGGAGGCACTGAATCAGAGTTCAGAAGAGCCGGATGTTTTTTATTCGGATGAAGATAAAGTGACTACAGATCTGAGCGAACATTTTCAGCCGCATTTCAAACCGGATTTTAATGTGGATCTGTTGAGATCCAATAATTATATTACACATTTCTTCGTGGTGAGAACCAGTCTGATTCGTCAGGTGGGCGGGTTTCGCAGAGAGTATGACGGGGCACAGGATTATGATTTCATCTTCCGTTGTACGGAGGCTGCGAAGAAGATCTGCCATATCCCGGAGGTGCTGTATCACTGGCGGACGCATCAGGCATCCACGGCGGATAATCCGGCAAGCAAGATGTATGCGTTTGAGGCGGGAAAGAGGGCTATTGAAGCACATCTGAAACGACAGGGTGTGGAGGGAACCGTGAGTCATACGAAAGATCTTGGTTTCTATCAGGTGGAATATCCGGTGCAGGGAACCCCGCTGGTGTCTGTCCTGATCCCGAATAAAGATCAGAAAGATACGTTGAAACAGTGTCTGGATTCGGTATTTTCCAAAACTACATATTGCAATTACGAAGTAATCATCATAGAAAATAACAGCCAGGAGAAAGAAACCTGGGAATATTATGAAGAACTGAAAAAACGGAATAACGTAAAAATTGTGATCTGGGAATCCGGATTTAATTATTCAGCCATCAATAATTTCGGAGAAAAATCGGCTTCCGGAGAGTATCTGCTGTTTTTGAATAATGATGTGGAAGTGATCAATCCTCACTGGATGGAAGAAATGCTGGGGAACTGCCAACGGAAAGAAGTGGGTATCGTGGGAGCAAAACTGTATTATCCGGACGATACGATCCAGCATGCTGGAACAATCATCGGAATCGGCGGGATCGCCGGTCATGCATTCTTAAATATGCCACGTTCGAGAAGTGGGTATCTTCACAAAGCATCTTTGCAGATGGATCTGAGCGCAGTGACTGCCGCATGTATGATGATGAAGCGAACTGTTTTTGAAAGTCTGGATGGATTTGAAGAAGCACTGACAGTGGCGTTTAACGACGTGGATCTTTGCCTGCGGTGCGTGAGAGCAGGATATCTTGTGGTCTATAATCCGAGGGTGGAATTATATCATTACGAATCCAAATCCAGGGGATCGGAGGACAGTGAAGACAAAGTGCGCCGGTTCCAGCAGGAGATAGAATTTATGCGGACCAGATGGATCGATTTGTTAAAGCAGGGAGATCCTTATTATAATAAAAACCTTACGTTGAGCAAATGGAATTATTCGCTGCGTGCGTAAGGAAGGAGATACCATGAAGAAGATAACTGTTGTGATTCCTAATTTTAATGGGATACAGTATGTAGAACGTTGTCTGGACAGTTTGAAACGACAGACTTTTTCTGAATTCGATGTGATATTTGTGGACAATGGTTCCGTAGATGGGAGCAGAGAACTGACAGAAGAAAAATATCCATGGGTACGGGTAATTGCACTTGCGGAAAATACTGGTTTTTGTAAAGCAGTGAATATCGGAATTGAAGCAACACAGACACCATATGTAGTACTGTTAAATAATGATACCGAGGCAGAGACCGATTTTCTACTGGAACTGTATCGGGGAATTGAAAGGAAAAAGAATGCTTTTTCTGCAGCTGCTCGGATGCTGCAGTTTCATGATCGGGGAAAGATAGACGATGCCGGAAATTATTATAACTGTCTTGGCTGGGCGTTTGCGCTTGGAAAAGGAAAACCGGAAGAAAAATACAAAAAAGAGCGGAAAATATTTGCTTCCTGTGGCGGAGCTGCTATTTATCGGACAGAACTGGTAAAGCAGTTGGGAGGATTTGATGAGGAACATTTTGCGTATCTTGAGGATATTGATCTTGGATATCGGGCACAGATAGCAGGGTATGAAAACTGGTATTTGCCGAAGGCAGGGGTGTATCACGTGGGAAGCGGAACTTCAGGATCACGCTATAATCAGTTTAAAATCAGATATTCTTCCAGAAATAATGTTTATATGCTTTATAAAAATATGCCATTGCTCCAGATTTTACTGAATCTGCCTTTTCTGGTGCTGGGATTCACTGTGAAACTTATATTCTTTGCTTCAAAGAACTATGGGCGAGAATATGCAGCAGGGATTAAGAATGGTTTTTCACTGTGTAAAAAAGATAAAAAAGTACCGTTTTTTTGGAAAAATCTTCCTAATTACGGGAAGATTCAATTGCAGTTGTGGATCAATGTGATACGGAGATTTGACGTTACTGTTCACTGGTAATATCCCGCGAATTTATGCGATTAGCATAAATTCTGTGCATCGCGCAGTGTGTTGTTGGGCACGGAGTGAACAGTAACGATTTGGCTGAGAGAAACATTGGAGAACGTAAGTTTTGTTGACAGGAAAATATATCCTGACTATAATATGTAAGAAAAGTGTAAGCTAATTAACAAAATGTTTGGTTGTGGTTTTGTATATTGCGTATTATAGTAATATGGTAAATACAAAACATACCAGAAATACTAAAAGGTGAAAAATATTGATTAAAGATAATCAGAAGTACTTTAATCGTATGCATGTAGTGATTGATGCTGTTGTGATCATTGTTTCTTATCTGCTGGCATGGACATTAAAATTCGTGGGTCCCTTTTCAGTAGATGCGGTCAGAAGTTTATCTTTTGAATGGTATATGACAGCGCTGGTTGGAATCGTACCGGTTTATCTGATCCTGTATTATGCGTTTAATCTGTATACACCGAAACGGGTGCAGGGACGCAGACTGGAATTTTCTAATATTGTAAAAGCCAATACGGTGGGAATATTGTTGATCATCGGGTGCATTTATGTGTGGCTCAAAGAAATCAACTTTTCCCGTGATATGTTGTTTTTCTTCTATTTTATAAATATGTTCCTGGAAGAATTGGTCCGTATCACGATTCGTTATCTGTTGCGGGATATCCGTAAACGAGGTCTGAATCAGAAGCATATCCTGTTGGTTGGTTACAGTAAGGCAGCAGAAGCATATATTGACCGGATACTTGAAAATCCACAGTGGGGATATCAGATCCGTGGAATCCTCGATGATAATGTGGAAGCCGGAACTATGTACCGCGGAATTAAAGTGCTTGGAAGAATCGCAAATCTGATGGTGATCCTGCCGGAAAACAGGCTGGACGAGATTGCAATCACTTTGGGACTGAGTGAATATTACCGGCTGCAGGAAATTGTAGCAATGTGTGAAAAGTCAGGAGTACACACAAAGTTTATTCCTGATTACAATAATATCATTCCGACAAAACCATATACAGAAGATTTACTGGGACTTCCGGTCATCAATATCCGTTATGTGCCGCTGACCAATACGTTCAATGCGGTGGTAAAACGGCTAATGGATATTTTCGGATCGATCGTTGCAATTATTCTGTTTTCTCCGATAATGTTGTTTGCTGTGATCATGATCAAGCTGACTTCTCCGGGACCGCTGATATACAAACAGGAGCGGGTGGGGCTGCATAATCATACATTTATGATGTATAAGTTCCGTTCAATGGAAGTACAGTCGAAGGAAAGTGAAAAGAAGGCATGGACCGTCAAAAACGATCCAAGGGTAACCGGAATCGGGAAGCTGATGCGACGGACGAGTATCGATGAGCTGCCACAGCTGTTTAACATTCTCAAAGGAGATATGAGTCTGGTGGGACCGAGACCGGAACGGCCGTTTTTTGTGGAAAAATTCCGGGAAGAGATCCCGAGATATATGGTAAAACATCAGGTACGTCCGGGTCTTACCGGCTGGGCGCAGGTCAATGGCTACAGAGGAAATACATCCATTCGGAAACGAATAGATTATGATCTGTATTATATTGAAAACTGGTCTGTCGGACTGGATGTAAAAATTATTTTGCTGACGTTTTTTAAAGGCTTTATTAACAAGAACGCATATTAGGAAGAGGGTCCGCAAGATAGGAAAACAAAGGAATAAGGAGTAAATACATGGCGAAAAAGAAAAACCTGACGGACAGACAGAAAAGAATCCGACGCAGACGCCGGAAAAGTACGATGAGCAGAGTAGTGTTTGCGCTGGAAATTATCATTCTGGTCGTTCTGATGGGCGGACTGTTTGTATATGCGAAACTCGGAAATATGAATTATGAAGACCTGAATTTTGAAAATGTGGATGTTAATCAAAGTGTGGAAGAAAATCAGGTTATGAAAGGTTATACAAGTATTGCACTGGTTGGACTTGACAGCAGAGAAGGAGAACTGGATGGTGATGTCAACAGTGATACGATGATCATTGCGAGTATCAATAACGATACCAAAAAGGTAAAACTGGTTTCTATATACCGTGATACGTATCTTCGGGTTGGAAGTAATTCGGATGGCGAAAATGTATACAATAAGGCAAATTCTGCGTTCTGTACAGGTGGTCCGGAAAAAATGATGACCATGATGAATAAGAATCTTGATCTTAATATTGTTGACTATGTAACGGTTGACTTTAAAGGCGTTGCAGAGGCGGTGGAACTGCTTGGCGGTATCGATGTTGATCTGAAAGAAGAGGAGATTGAACATCTGAACAATTATTGTGTAGAGACGTCAGAAGTTACCGGTATGGATTATACACCACTGAAAAAGGTTGCCGGAGTTCATCATCTGAACGGAGTACAGACTGTAGCGTATGCGCGAATTCGTTATACAGCGGGAAACGATTTCAGACGTGCGGCAAGACAGAGAGAGGTTATATATAAGATCGTAGAAAAGGCAAAGAATTCCAGTATCAGTACTCTTAGCAAAGTTCTGGATAAAGTGTTCCCACTGATCAAAACCTCGCTGACGAAACCGGAGATTTTGCAGATGGGAATGAGTATGCTCTCCTATGATATTGAAGATCAGACAGGTTTCCCATTTGATCATTTATATGGAGGGGTAGTAGAAGACGCAATGGACGGTCTTGACTGTGTACTTCCGATTACTTTGGAATCTAATGTAATCAAACTGCATGAATTTCTGTATCCGGAAGACAGTTATGTTCCTTCGGATGAGGTGAAAACATACAGTCAGAAAATTATAGAAATCAGTGGATTTGGAGAAGAATCCAGACTGGATCATTCGGAGGATGGTTCACTGGCAGCTTATCATGAATCAGATACAGAGTCTGCGAATCCGGCAGAGAACTCTGCAGATTCGCAGGAAGAAAGCCAGACAGATGTAACAGATGATACACAGGGATATGATGATTCTTCCCTGGAACAGTAAACCTCAGGGGATACGAAAGAGGGAGGGAAACCTATGTCTAAAAAACAGCCGTTGACCAGAAAACAGAAGAGATTATTAAAGAAAAGAAGACGAAGAAGAATTCTTTTCGGAATCGAAATTTTTATTCTGCTGATTCTTATTGCAGGGGTTTTTATGTATGCAAAACTTGGCAAGATGAATTTTACGAGTCTTGATTTCAGTAAGATCGGAGTTAATTCCGGCGTCAGCAATAATAAAGTTATGAAAGGGTATACGACCATCGGCCTGGTTGGTCTGGATAATCGCAGTAATAAATTAAAATCCGGTAACAGTGATACTATGATTATTGCAAGTATCGACAATGATACCAAGAAAGTGAAACTGGTTTCCGTATATCGTGATACATATCTGCGGATTGGCGAAGATTCGGAAGGAAATGGTCAGTATAACAGAGCGAATGCTGCATATGCAAAAGGCGGCGCCGAACAGTTCCTGAATATGCTCAATACCAATCTGGATCTGAATGTGACGGATTTTGTAAGCGTAGATTTTCAGGCAGTTGCGGAAGCCGTGGAACTGCTTGGCGGAATTGATGTGGAACTGAAAGAAGAAGAAGTGGTTCATCTGAATAATTACTGTGTGGAAACATCAAAAGTAACAGGTATGGATTATACGCCACTTAAAAAAACAGCAGGCGTACATCATCTGAATGGTGTGCAGACAGTAGCATATGCACGAATCAGATATACAGCAGGAAATGATTTCCGTCGTGCGGCAAGACAGAGAGAAGTTATCTATAAAATCGTAGAGAAAGCGAAAAATGCAGATGTCGCTACATTGAGTAAAATTCTAGATAAAGTATTTCCAAATATCTATACATCTTTTTCAAAAGCAGAAATTCTGCAGATGGGAATGAGTATGTTATCCTATGATATTGAAGATCAAACTGGTTTTCCATTTGATCATCTGTATGGACAGCGTGTGAAAGATGCGGTTGGAATTGATGTAGTACTTCCGGTCACATTGGAATCAAATGTGATCAAACTGCATGAATTCCTGTATCCGGAAGACAGTTATACACCTTCAGAAGAAGTGAAGGCATATAGCCAGCGAATTGTGGATAAGAGCGGATTTGGAGAAGAGTCAAGACTGGATCATTCGGAAGATGGCTCCCTTGCAGCTTATCGTGAGAGTGATACGGAGTAAGAAGAAAAAATGGAAAATAAAGAACTGTCGTGAAAAGTGCGACAGTTCTTTTCACATATATAGAAAATGGAGCAGATTATGGAAAAGAAAACGGTAGATGTGATTATCCCGGCTTATCGTCCGGGAGAAGGGTGGAAACAGATGCTGCGCGGACTGGAAGGACAGACCTGGCCGGTACACCGTCTGATCGTGATGAATACAGGAAAGGAAAACTGGAAAGCAGCTTATGAGAAAACGACGATTCCGATGGAAGTGCACCATCTGACCAGAGAGGAATTCGATCATGGAAAGACAAGGGATCAGGCGGCGCGGATGAGCCGGGCAGATTATCTGCTGTTTATGACTCAGGATGCATTGCCGGAAGACTGCCATCTGATCGAAAAGCTGGTGGAGGCGATGGAACGGGATGAAAAAATCGGAGCTGCCTATGCCAGACAGCTGCCACGGGAGGACTGCCGGCTGATGGAACAGTATACGAGACAGTTTAATTATCCGGAGGAAAGCCGGGTGAAATGGCTGGCAGACCTGCCGGAACTCGGTATCAAGACGTATTTTTGTTCCAATGTGTGTGCAATGTACAGACGGGAGCTGTATCTGCAGTTGGGTGGTTTTGTACAGAAGGCCATTTTTAATGAAGATATGATCTTTGCAGGAGAACTGATCCAAAAGGGATATGGAGTGGCTTATGCGGCAGAGGCAAAGGTGGTACATTCCCACAATTATTCGGCAATCCAGCAGTTTCACCGGAACTTTGATCTGGCGGTTTCACAGGCAGACCATCCGGAAGTTTTTGCCGGGATCCGATCGGAAGGAGAGGGGATCCGTCTGGTGAAAAAAACCGCCGGATGGCTCTGCAGACAGGGAAAACCATGGATGGTGATCCAGCTGGTATGGCAGAGCGGCTGGAAATATCTGGGCTATCTTCTGGGAAAGAGATATCAGAAGCTTCCAAAGTGGGTGATCCCTCGCTGTACGATGAATCCGAAATATTGGGAATAAGCGGGAAAGTTCACAGTTTTAACACAATTTTCGGATATGATAAACAGATACACAAAACGTGAAAAAGAATGTGAAGACATATAAAGGACAGGGAGAAAAACGATGAATGATGAATGGAAAATGCCGGGAACAGAACAGGAAGAAAATCAGCAGCCGGTCGGTGAAGAATCTGAAGTGACAGAGGCGACAGCTGTAAAAGAACCGGAAGCAGGGGAAACCGCAGAAGCAATGCCGGAGGCGACAGAAAGTCAGGAGCCTGAAGTATCGGAGCGGGTGGAAGTGACAGAAACGACGGAAGAAGCAGCGACAAACGGTGACGGGCAGGTTGCAAAAACAGAGGAAGAAAAACCGAGATATCCGTGGGAAGCAGTGCTGGGAAAAGAGCAGAAGAAAGAACAGCCGGCGGATGTGACGGATACTCCGATACAGCCACAGGAACAGCCGGTGCAGCAGAGTGGTGCACAGCCGGAGAATTCGCGGGAAGCAGCTTCTTATCACTGGGTAAATCCGGATTATCAGAAATGCCAGAACGGAGCGGACGGCGGAGAACGTGCCAGCCAGAATACGTATGAGAATCAGAATTACCGGGAGGATGTCAGCGGGACGGCGGATACGCAAAATTACACAGAGACAGCAGCCGAATCAGAGGATAACGGAGGCTGGGGACAGCCGGTCGGTGGAAATCATACAACAAAAGAGACGGAAAACAGTTGTTCTTCCGGACAGACAACCGGGGGCTATCAGAATGGTAACTGGGGCTGTGCGGGAAACAGTCAGAATAACCAGAATACACAAAATGGCGGAGCGTATCAGAGTGGGAATTCCTGGACGAGCCGGGAACAGAGTACGCAGAACGGTCCGGTGACCGGTCAGAGAAAGTATGGAAATTATACGTATTACCAGCCACAGCAGGATCCGAATCAACCACAGGATCACAGAAAACCGGGCGGAACAGGAAAAAAAGTATTAGTAACGCTTGGTCTGGCGGTACTTTTTGGTGTAGTTGCAGGCGGTATCATCATCGGATCCAGTATGATCGTGCATAAAGAAATTAAAAATGAGCAGAAAACAGAGTATCAGCTTCCGACCACGGAACTGCCACAGCAGGAGAATGCTGACGGGGACAGTAACAGTGCAGCAGGAAGCGGAAGTGATGCAACGGAGGAAGTAAGCGCAGGCACAACGGGAGAATACACCGTTGCACAAGTGGCAAAAAGTTGTATGCCGTCTGTTGTATCTATTACGAATGCGTCTGTAAAAACGGTACAGGATTTCTTTGGCGGCGTGCAGCAGTACCCGAGTGAGAGTTCCGGTTCCGGTATCATTGTAGGACAGAATGACAGTGAGATCCTGGTAGCAACGAATAATCATGTAGTAGCTGATGCAGATACTATTACGGTCGCTTTTGATGATGATGCGGTGTATGAAGCTCAGGTCAAGGGAACGGATTCCGACAACGATCTGGCGGTAGTCGCTGTGAAAATTTCGGATATGAGTGAAGATACTCTGAAATCCATTAAAGTAGTAAGCATCGGCAATTCCGATGAGCTGGAAATCGGGGAACAGGTAGTTGCCATTGGTAATGCACTGGGATATGGACAGTCCGTAACTTCCGGATGGATCAGTGCGGTGGATCGTGAAGTAACCGACGAAGACGGAAAGACAACCGGGAAACTGATCCAGACAGACGCAGCAATCAATCCTGGCAACAGCGGTGGGGCACTGCTGAATATGCAGGGAGAACTGATTGGTATCAACTCTGCGAAAGCGGCAGCCACCGAAGTAGAAGGAATGGGTTATGCGATTCCGGTATCTGTGGCACAGCCAATCCTGGATGAACTGATGAACCGCGAGACAAGATATAAGGCGGATGAAGATCATGCGGGTTATATCGGTGTGACTTGTCTGAATGTAGATTCTACTTCTGCACAGACTTACGGTATCCCACTGGGTGCCTTTGTAGATTCTGTGGAAGAGGGCGGACCGGCACAGACAGCAGGTATCCAGAAAGGTGACGTGATTGTCAAATTTGACGGTATGACGGTTTCCGGTAGTTCGGATCTGGTTGGAAAACTGGAGTATTATCAGGCAGGAGAGACTGTGGAGGTTGTGATCAGCCGGGCACAGAACGGGGAGTATCAGGAACAGACGGTTTCGGTTACTCTTGGAAAGAAGAGTGAGATGAAGCAGGCGGATCCCCAGCAGGGTAAGTAAGTGAATAAGTAGTATCATAGACGGACGCGGCAGGGGTTCCCGCTAGAGTCCGGCAACGTGGGCAGAGCAACTTTAAGCTAAGTCCTAAGAAGAACTAAATGCCAGTTCGCGGAGAGCCGCTCACTGTCAAGTCCTTCTAAGGACTGGATCTTAAAGCTTGCTCTAAACGCCCACAAAGTGTTGCCGGATCCTGGCGGGAACCCCTGCCGCTGTGTGTTAACGGTGGGAGAAAGTTGAAATATGGTGGGAATGGCAGGAAATAAAAGGAATGAAGGGATAGAACTTATTCAGAGGGGGAGAACAGAAGGAAAATAGGGGGAGATAGTATGCTGAAAGCTGTGTTTAGAAAAAGTTTACTTGAGGGCAAGAAGATTCTGTTTTATAATATAGGGTAAGTAACCGGAAGTACATAGGAGTGACAGGTGGTTTCGGGGACAGTGTCTCATAAAATGTGGGATGAGAAAGGGATAAACGGATGTCAGAAGACAAGGATTTATTGGAAAAAGAAAAGCAGGGGCGAGAGACTTCTGATGAAAATACGAAGGAAGATGAATACGAAAAAGTCTGTTTTATGTGTCGGAGACCGGAGAGCAAGACAGGACCGATGATCACGCTTCCTCAGAATATACATATTTGTACGGAATGTATGCAGAAAAGTTTTGATACCATGAATAACAGCAATATGAATTACGGGGATCTGATGAGCCACATGCCCAATATCAGCATGATGGATCTGTCGAGTATTCCGAATCAGGTATCAGAGAAACAGAGAGTGAAGAAGAAAAAGAAAATGGAAGAAAAGAAGCAGGAATTTACCATGAAGGATGTTCCGCCGCCACATAAGATCAAAGAAAAACTGGATGAATATGTGATCGGTCAGGAACATGCGAAAAAGGTGATTTCGGTTGGTGTGTACAATCACTATAAACGAGTACTCAGCGCAGAGCAGAAAAATGGTGAAGTAGAGATTGCAAAGTCCAATATGTTGATGATCGGACCGACCGGAAGTGGTAAGACTTATCTGGTGCAGACGCTGGCGAAACTGCTGGATGTGCCACTTGCGATCACGGATGCGACTTCGCTGACGGAAGCAGGTTATATCGGTGATGATATCGAAAGCGTAGTTTCCAAACTACTTGCGGCAGCAGACAATGATGTGGAGCGGGCAGAGCATGGAATTATCTTTATCGATGAGATCGATAAGATTGCAAAAAAGAAGAATACGAACCAGAGAGATGTCAGTGGTGAGGCAGTACAGCAGGGGATGTTAAAGCTTCTCGAGGGCAGTGATGTGGAAGTGCCGGTGGGAGCGAACAGTAAAAATGCCATGGTACCACTGACAACAGTAAATACCAGCAATATTTTATTTATCTGTGGCGGTGCATTCCCGGATCTGGAGGAAATCATCAAAGAACGGTTAAACAAAAAGGCAGCAATTGGTTTTCAGGCGGATCTGAAAGATAAATATGACAATGATAAAAATCTGTTGAATAAGGTAACGGTGGAGGATCTGAGAATGTTCGGTATGGTACCGGAATTTCTTGGAAGACTGCCGATCATTTTCACATTGCAGGGACTCGATGAAGACATGCTGGTGAAGATTCTTAAAGAGCCACGCAATGCAATCCTGAAACAGTATGAAAAACTACTGGAGATGGACGAAGTCAAACTGGAATTTGAAGAAAATGCGCTGCGTGCAATCGCAAAAAAAGCACTGGAAAAAGATACCGGTGCGAGAGCCCTGCGAGCGATTCTGGAAGAATACATGCTGGATATTATGTACGAGATTCCAAAGGACGACAGTATTGGAGAGGTGATCATCACCAAAGAATATATTGAACACACCGGTGGTCCGAAGATCCTTTTAAGAGGACAGGAGCCACTGTTGTTGCAGTAAAATGGATACAAATGGGGTTTTATATTCAAGGAGGTATGACTTATGAACGAAGATTTATTTGGCAGCATTAAACAGACGATTACAGAAACAGCAGGGGCTGTAGGAAAGAAAACAGAGGAATTTGTTGAGACACAGAAGATGCGAAACAAAGTGCGGACACTGCAAAGAGAGATACGGAAAAAATATGCAGATCTCGGTGAAATCGTATACCGGCGTTACGTAGATGGCGATACACCGGATGAAGAGCTGACCGGTCACTGTGAAGTGGTTATGGGTCTTCAGAAAGAACTGGCAGAGTGTAAAGAAAGCATGGCTGCCAAACAGGGAAAAAATGTATGCCCGGCCTGTGGAATCTCCAACCCGAAAGACGCTGTATTCTGTATGTACTGCGGTGCGGAACTTCCGGGAGAAGAGGAAGAAAAAGAGGAAGACTGGTTTACCCAGGGTTCTGTAGAAGAGACAGAAGAAGAGGAAGAGACGAAAGAAAAAGAAGGCAAAGAACCGGAGAAAGAATCTGAAGAAGTGCAGAAAGAAGAAACAGAAAAGGCAGCACCGGAACAGGATGCAGAGCAGGAAGTATGGGATGCCTGCGCACAGAAGGAGGACGGCGATGAAGAGTGAAGAAAAACTGGATCAGTGTTATGAGGCAGTGAAAGATCAGCTCCCATTTGTACCGAAACTGGCGCTAATCCTGGGATCTGGTCTTGGTGATTATGCAGACCATGTGACTGTGGAAAAGGTTATTCCGTACGAGAGCATCGAAGGATTTCCGCGGTCTACGGTAGCCGGACACAAAGGACAGTTTGTATATGCAAAGGTAGAAGGGGTACCGACCGTTATGATGCAGGGACGGGTACACTATTATGAAGGCTATCCGATGCAGGATGTGGTACTTCCGGTGCGTCTGATGAAGAAAATGGGTGCGGAGATCCTGTTTCTGACCAATGCCGCCGGTGGTGTCAATGAGAATTTCCATGCCGGGGATCTGATGATGATCACCGATCAGATTTCAAGTTTTGTACCGTCTCCGCTGATCGGAGCCAACAGAGAAGATCTGGGACCGCGTTTTCCGGATATGAGTGAGATTTACCGGAGGGAGTACCGGAAGATCATCCGGGAGAGCAGCAAAGCGTTGAACATTGATCTTCAGGAAGGAACGTATCTGCAGTTTACCGGTCCGGCGTATGAGTCTCCGGCAGAGATCCGCATGGTACGGACACTGGGGGCAGATGCAGTGGGAATGAGTACCGCGTGTGAAGCTGTCGCAGCCAACCATATGGGAATGAAGATCCTGGGAATTTCCTTTATTTCGAATCTGGCAGCCGGCATGAGTACACAGCCGCTGTCCCACAAAGAGGTGCAGGAAGCCGCCGATCTTGCCGCACCGAAATTCCGTGCGCTGGTAACGGAAGTGATCCGAAGAATCGGTGAACATGAAAAGTCAGAATAGTATAGAAAAAGGGGAGAAAAACGGAAGTTTTTCGCCCTTTTTTCGGTTATGATGAGAGTATCTGGTGTTTGGCAAAAACACAAAATGATAAATGTAAAAGGGAGAGATAAAACTATGGAAAAAAGATGGTGGAAAGAAAGTATCGTATATCAGATTTATCCGAGAAGTTTTAAGGACAGCAACGGAGATGGAATCGGTGATCTGAACGGTATTACGGAAAGGATGGAGTATCTGGAAAAACTGGGAGTGAATGTTGTATGGCTATCCCCGGTATATCAGTCCCCGAATGATGATAACGGATATGATATCAGCGATTACCGTGCAATTATGACCGAGTTCGGAACAATGGAAGATTTTGAACGGATGCTTGCTAAAGCTCATGAACATGGAATCAAGATCGTGATGGATCTGGTAGTCAACCATACCTCCGATGAACATCCATGGTTTATAGAGAGCAGAAAGTCTAAAGACAATCCATATCGTGACTATTATATCTGGAGAGATGGAAAAGATGGAAAGGAACCGAATAACTGGGGCTCCTGTTTCTCCGGGCCGGCATGGGATTATGATGAAGAAACGGATATGTATTATCTGCATCTGTTTTCGAAAAAACAGCCGGATCTGAACTGGGATAATCCAAAAGTCCGGGAAGAAGTATTTGACATGATGAACTGGTGGCTGGAAAAAGGAGTAGATGGATTCCGTATGGATGTTATCAGCCTGATTTCCAAACAGCCGGATCTGCCGGATGGAAAGCCGGGAATCAATGGATACGCAAGCTTTAATGAGCCGGCAAACGGTCCTCATGTCCATGAATATCTGCAGGAGATGCGTGAAAAGGTATTAAACAATGCAGATACCATTACCGTAGGCGAGTGTTCCGGTGTGACTCTGGAAGAAGCTAAAAAATACGCAAGAAGCGATGAAAAAGAGCTGAATATGGTATTCCAGTTTGAACACATGGATGTGGATGCTGATGCGGATAACAAATGGACCGATAAAAAGATGGATCTGCGCGAGATGAAAGCTGTTCTGACCAAATGGCAGAAAGGTCTGGAGGATATTGCCTGGAACAGTCTGTTCTGGGAGAATCACGATCAGCCACGTTCGGTATCCAGATATGCCGATGATTCCGCAAAATATCATGATGTATCTGCAAAGATGCTGGCAACTTGTATTCACATGATGCAGGGAACTCCTTATGTATATCAGGGAGAAGAACTTGGCATGACGAACGTTCCGTTCACATCGATCGATCAGTTCCGGGATCTGGACAGCATCAATGCTTACAGAGAACTGGTAGAAGAGCAGCATGTATTTACCGCGGAAGAAATGATGCGTTATCTGTGCCGTAAGAGCCGCGACAATGCGAGAACACCGTTCCAGTGGGAAGACAGTGCTTATGCAGGATTTTCCACTGTAGAACCATGGATTATGGTCAATCCGAACTATAAAGAGATCAATGCGAAGAAACAGGTCGACGATCCGGAATCTGTATTTAATTATTACAGAAAGCTGATCGCACTGCGAAAAGAAAAAGAGATCATCGTATACGGAACTTATGATCTGTTATTGCCGGAATCCGAAGAAATCTATATGTATACAAGAACACTGGGAGAGGAAAAACTGTTGGTGGTATGTAACTTCAGTGAAAAAGAAGTAGCAGTAGAGATTCCGGAGGAATTCCGCAAGGGAAGTTATCTGATCGCAAACTATCCGAAAGGAGAAATCAAAGAACAGATGACGATTCGCCCATATGAAGCATTTGTGCTTGAAAAATAAAAGAAAACTGTGAGGGTATTGAACAGTTATAAGAAGAGATGAAAGAAAAGGTCGCTGTGTTTACAGAAAAATGTGAATGCAGCGATCTTTTTACGATTGCAGAAAATAAATATAGAACAGAAGCCAGCCTGTACAAAGACAAAAAAATAGTGCAGGAAGCGGGACTTGAACCCGCACGATATTGCTACCACAGGCACCTGAAGCCTGCGCGTCTGCCAATTCCGCCATTCCTGCACAACTTTTATTATGAAGTTCCGTTGCATCTCAACAACATAATGTACTATACATGAAAAAGCACTGGTTGTCAACAGCTTTTTTGAAAAAACATAGAAAAATATAGAAAATAGAGAACTTTTATGAAATGCGTAATTGAATAATGTATTCTGACGATTCGCGGAAATTAACTGTAAAAACATTTTTTGAAAGGAAACAGACAAACAAATATCGGTAACTAACACAAGTAATAGTGAAAACTGGTTTTATATTGTTTAATATAATTATAGAGAAGGTAAGGTCAATCATAGAAAAAGTTTTGCAGAAACGAAGGGAGGAAGCTTTATGATGTGGAAAAAAGTTATTAGCATGCTGCTGGTCGCAGCTATGCTGGCGATGCCTATAGGCTGTGGAAAGGACGGAAACAAGGATAAAGACACAACTTCAGGAGTAGAAACGACAGATATCGGAGACGATTCTGCCGAAACGGATGCTCCGCCCAAAACACCGGTACCAAAGGAGGACAAAGAAACCAAAGAATCAGATAAAGACACGGATACCGAGAACGAAACAGATTTCTCGGACGATGATTATGAACCGGCACAGGTTACGAAAAAAGAATATGAAAGCATGTCTGCTCAGGATCTGATAGATCGTATCAAAGACGTGAAAAATATCACAGAAGACGAAGCACTGGCACTCTATTCTACATATGCTTATACAAACTATACAGAAGACTTTTATGGCAGAGAAGAAAATATTACCGATGAGGCTTTCAAAATCCTCAAGGATGATGGCTGTAAGATTCCATATACCACAACAATCAGGGATAACATGCTCCACAGTGAAAATGCCAACGTTCGCGCCTATGCATTCACCACGATCGGAGGCCTGTTTGGCACAAGCAGTGAGGAAGAAAAGATGGCAGAAGAAGTACTGGCCAAGGAAACAGAACCTGTAGTATTATTTGCCGCTTTAAGAAGTCTTGGAGGTGCCGTGAGCAATCCGGCGGTTGCAGAGTTCGTTTTGAATATGACCGAGCACGAGAATGCCAATGTCCGGAAACAGGCAGCCCTTGCTATAGGATCTGAATGGGCTATGGGTATTGACGGCATGGTAGATGCCATTCTCAAACTGATGGGGGATGAGGATGAGGAAGTAAGAACGTGTGCATATAAGTATGCCGGAAGACTCCACGATGACCGGGTGATCGATCCGCTGGAGGAAGTTCTGAAGGACAGCAGTCTGGTTCGGTTCCACGATGCGTGCATCACTTCCCTGACCTATATGTGGTATGATTACCCAAGCCATAGATATACCAATGAAAGGGCATATCGCATAACGATAGATTATCTGTCACAGAAGCCACGCAACGGAGATATTCCATATTGGACAACGGTTGGCGCATTCAGAAGTGCTTCCAGCATGGGCACCAGCTATGAAGACTGGAAGAAAGAAGCCACTTATTTTGATGAGACAGAAATTAATAACCTGATGCTGGATATCGTAGCGGATCAGGATGCAGACAGAAGAGGAAGAGAAATCGCAATGAAATATATCATGGAGCGTGGAGACGATGCTTCAAAAGAAGGCTTAAAGAATATCATGGAAAATATGACCGAGGATGATCCGGGGCAGTTCCTGATGTCCCACACCTATGAAGCTTTGATAAATAAAGAGTAACTATTCAGTAGCCACTGTCCCGCGAGGTGTTTTGGCATGAATACACCAAAATCCTATCACCGAAGGTGATTTTAAATGAATTTTGAATCGTAACTGTGAAGGTACTGAACGGTTACAATAAAGAATAACAGATTACCACATGGGCAATCTGTTCGCAGTACATCGGGAGGGTTCATCCCTCCCGATCTATCTTAGGTGCGCTCGAAATCTTTTATAAAGGGGGAAACATGTGTGAAAAATAAAAATATATTGCTCAGAGCCCTTCTTACAGGAATGCTCTGCATTACATCGCTGACCATATTTACCGGATGTATTGGCAAGAAAGACGGAGACGGCATGGTAAATGGAAGGACGGCGGATGGAGAACTTCCGGAGAATGGGGATGACGAACCGGTTCCCATCAAAGCCAACAAGGCCGGAAAACCGGAAATAAAAGACAGTTCCACTACAGAGGAACCGGAACAGCCGGAAGAACCGGAGACTACTCCAAAACCGGAAAAGAAAGAAGAGACAGAAGAACAGAAAGCAGAGAAGTCTCTGGAAGCTTTCCGCCAGAGCATGGAAGGAACCCTTCAGAACTTTGGAGTGGCCTTTCTTGGAGAAGTGGACGAATCCTATGCAGACCGGATACCGGAATGGATCGAAGAAAACTTCCCGGATCTTTCGGAGAAATATCCGTTTGTAAAGATGATTCCTGAAGAAAGAATCATTGGAAACGAAATCGGACAGCTGTTTTGCGTTGTTCCGAGAAGCGGTGATGATCCGGTGGAGATCATAGAACAGAGGATGAACTTTGAGACTTTTGAGATGGATGAAGTAGGGCAGTTGTATTCCTCCGAGACGGGAGAACCATATCTTGTGATGTGTAACGGAGTGGGAGGATATGCTACGGCTATGATCTCCATGGGAACAGAAGCCGGCTACCAGGCAGACTGGTATCCCATGATGGATATGCTTGGACGCGTGGCAATCCCTGTTACCGAGTCGGATGAGCCCCAGGCTAAGGATTTTACGGATTATGCCGCCTGCGGAGCCAGCAGATTTGGAGGATGGTACGGAGATGTCAGTATGGAGCTGAAAGAAAAGGATCTGGCAGACACTAGCTGGGAACTTCAGATAGCGATGGGAAGTACGGATAGTTATGGAAACTATTTTCTGGAATTCCGAAAAGGTGGGAAATTACATATTTCCTGGTGTGAAAGAGAATATGGCGTGGACGAAGAGGACTACGATGATACAGAAACAGAGGCTTATGAAGGAACCTGGAGCTGTTCCCAGGAGAAGGGGAGAACGTATCTGACAATGGAGGCGACACGAACCGGTGGCGAATGGTATCAGAAGGGTGAAGATCCGGTTACCTGGTCAGAAACATTCTGTGTATATTCTGTATACAGCGGCTCGGGACTGCTTCTGGAAAATGAGACAGAAAACGCCAGCATGCCGTCCAATCAGAATGATACACAGCTTCTGGAGGCTATCAGGACCTATGGATAATGTTTCGAGAAACCGACAGGATAAAGATTCAGAGAGTATATAAAGAATGGAAGGAGGGATAGCGATGAGTAGTGTAAAAAATGGTAAGAAGAAAGATATAAAAATTATTCTATTGGGTATTCTGGTGGGACTTGTTGTGTGTGGTGCAGGAATTTATGGTGTGGTCTCAAGCCGGATAGCAAGCCATGAGTATAAAAACAGTACGGATATTCGGGAGGTTTCGGCTGTTGTCGGATATTGCAGAGAAGTCGTAAATAAAGACAAGGATGAGGATGGATATCATCGTGAAAGAGAATTACGGGAATACAGAGTGAAAGTCACTTTTGAGATCGATGGAGAAACCTACCAAGACAGAGACACCGTATACTGCTGGAACGATGAGGAGATCAATACAGGGGACGAGATCGACGTGGAAGTTTACAGAACGTCAAAAGGAAAATATAAGATTGCGCCGGACAGAGATCCCCTGGAATTCTTGTTCTGCTGTGTAGCTATTATCCTTGGGGCAGGTTTTGCAGCAATCTTCATAGCCGAGATGTTCAAGAAAGAACCGGAAAACGGTGAAGAATCAGAAAAAAAGAAAAATAAGGATAAAAATAGAAATAGATAACATGAAATGGGAGGCGACATATGGGACTATCAGATGCATCGTGGTTTGCTGCAACAGTTGCCATTTTGTTAGGGATTTATATCGGTGAACGGATACTGGATATCGATTTTTCTGTTTTTCTGGCAAAAAACCGGAAAAAGGGGAAAATAAAAAGAATGATGGAACAACGCGGCGATACCACTCTTCAAAAGTCAGGGATACGCCGTGATATAAGGAAAGCCTTCGAGAGAATCCTGATCCCCCTTGAAAAAGCAGATAAAAACAGACTTCCCTCAAGAATGGATATGACTTTTCGGAAAAATATCGTAAGACAGATTGATCGACTGAATCAGCAGAAGCTGTGCCGTGAGATTCTGATGACAGACGTGGAAACTCAGCCGGACAATGATTTTGAACGCTGGAACAATGATGGACGAGAATGGAGAGAATCTATCATCAAGTGCAGTGCTCTGGAACGCCTGATTTCCACTGAAGATGGGAAAATCCGTTATGAGAATTATCGAAAACATGCCTATCTTCGGATCCTTCAGTCTCGGCATATCCGAAACTCAGATCGTGTCCAGAAGAAAAAAAGTTATTATTCCACCGTACAGAAAATCATCTGTCCATCCTGTGGAGCGTCGGTGGAACTGACCGGTCAGCAGGTGGTCTGTGAGTACTGCGGAGCTGTGATCCGAAGCGAGTTTTATGACTGGCAGACGGAAAGATTTGAGGTATATGAGCGAATAGGAACAAATCTCCGGCGTGCATTGCTTTTGACAGGGGCTATGGGAATCGTGTATGTCTGCGTATTTTTGTGCCTGTATATGATCGAGGATACAGAAGTTTCCCTGACAGCCGGTGTTGGTGCAGCTCTTCTGGTTTTTGTGCTGATCCTGGTATCCAATCAGTTTTTCCGAAACAGACAGGAAAAGATGGCGGACTCCATAGTAAGATACTCGGAGAATTATCTCAGGTCCTGTATCGGTGATGCCATTTATAACGAAACAGAATCGGATGAACTGATGGATTATGGAATCGGAAATATCACGTTAAAGAAAGTGGTCAACACAGAAGATATTACAAAAATAAAAGTAAAAGTCTATGCAAGCGAGACCTATTTGCCAGATAGAAGAAATCCATATACGAAAAAAGTGAAGCGAACACTTATCATGCAAAGAGCCCGTTACCCGGAAAGAAGAAGAGAAGACGGCGTTTTCTTCATGGAGAAAGAATGTCCATCCTGTGGAGCCAACTTTGTACCGGATGAGAATCATTGCTGCTCCTTCTGTGGATATAGCTTGAAGAGTGACAATGCCAAATGGATTTTGGTAAAATAGAAGAAAAAAATAGTGCAGGAAGCGGGACTTGAACCCGCACGATATTGCTACCACAGGCACCTGAAGCCTGCGCGTCTGCCAATTCCGCCATTCCTGCACAACTTTTAATTATGAAATTGTTTGCCGCTTCGTCAGCGACAAGTGATACTATACAGTATAAAACACGAAGTGTCAATACTTTTTTATAAAAAAAGATTAAAAAATATTTCTCCCGCAGAAAGCGACACTTTTCTAAAATAGAGTATTGAAATGAAAAAGACTTTGTGGTAAAATTTCTAAGATTACGCAAGGGGGAGTGATTTCACGGGAAATTTCTCCCTTTTTATGCGGAAAAAGATATAAACAGGCTGTAAACAGCCTACATAAGAAAAAAGAAAGGAAACGGAATGATGAAAGCTTTTTTAATACTTGAAGATGGACATGTATTTACCGGAACCAGCATTGGAGCCAAAAAAGAAGTCATCAGCGAGATCGTGTTCAATACTTCCATGACAGGTTATCTGGAAGTACTGACAGACCCGTCTTACGCAGGACAGGCTGTATGTATGACTTATCCGCTGATCGGCAATTACGGTATTTGCTATGAGGATACGGAGTCTTTGAGACCATGGCCGGATGGATATATTGTAAGAGAACTTTCCAGAACACCAAGCAATTTCCGGTGTGAAGATACAATTCAGAACTTTCTGAAACGATTTGACATTCCGGGAATCGCAGGGATCGATACCCGCGCTCTGACCAGAATCCTGAGAGAAAAAGGAACCATGAATGGTATGATCACAACGGATGAAAATTATGATCTGGATGCTATCATTCCGAGACTGAAAGCATATACTACAGGAAAAGTAGTGGAGAAAGTAACCTGCTCCGAAAAGACCGTGCTGAAAGGCAGCGGAAAGAAAGTAGCCCTTCTGGATCTGGGTGCAAAAAACAATATCGCAAAATCTCTGAATCAGAGAGGATGCGAGGTAACCATTTATCCGGCATCCACCACAGCAGAAGAGATCCTGGCTGCAAACCCGGACGGTATCATGCTCTCCAACGGCCCTGGAGACCCGAAGGAGTGTACGGAAGTGATCAAAGAGATCCGTAAATTATATGAATCCGACACACCGATCTTTGCAATCTGTCTGGGACATCAGCTGATGGCACTGGCAACCGGTGCGGATACCCATAAGATGAAATACGGTCACAGAGGAGGCAATCATCCGGTAAAAGATCTGGAAACCGGAAGAGTGTATATCTCTTCGCAGAACCACGGATATGTGGTAGACACCGACAATCTGGATCCGAAAGTTGCCGTTCCGGCATTTATCAATGTCAACGACGGAACCAACGAAGGACTGAAATATACAGGAAAAAATATTTTTACAGTACAGTTTCATCCGGAAGCATGCCCGGGACCACAGGATTCCGGTTATCTGTTTGACCGGTTTATCAAAATGATGGGAGGAGAAGAGTAATGCCAAAAAATCCAGAGATTAAAAAAGTACTGATGATTGGCTCAGGTCCGATTGTCATCGGCCAGGCAGCAGAATTTGACTATGCGGGAACACAGGCCTGCCGTTCTCTGAAAGAAGAGGGCGTGGAAGTTGTCCTGTTAAACTCTAACCCGGCAACCATCATGACCGATAAAGATATCGCTGATAAAGTTTATATCGAGCCGCTGACTGTAGAAGTTGTGGAGCAGCTGATCCTGAAAGAAAAACCGGACAGCGTACTTCCGACACTGGGTGGTCAGGCAGGACTGAACCTGGCGATGGAACTGGAAGAGAGAGGATTCTTAAAAGAACATAATGTAAGACTGATCGGTACTACTTCCCAGACAATTAAAAAAGCAGAAGACCGTCAGGAATTCAAAGATACCATGGAAAAAATTGGTGAACCGGTTGCAGCTTCCCTGGTGGTTACAACCGTAGAGGACGGTATTGCATTTACCAATACCATCGGTTATCCGGTTGTTCTTCGTCCGGCTTATACGCTGGGTGGAAGCGGCGGTGGTATCGCTCATAACGAAGCGGAACTGATCGAGATCCTGGAAAATGGTCTGCGTCTTTCCCGTGTGGGCGAGGTTCTGGTAGAAAGATGTATCGCCGGATGGAAAGAAATCGAATACGAAGTAATGCGTGACAGTGCAGGCAACTGCATCACCGTTTGTAATATGGAAAACTTGGATCCGGTTGGTGTACATACCGGTGACAGTATCGTTGTGGCACCGTCGCAGACACTGGGGGATAAAGAATATCAGATGCTGAGAACTTCCGCACTGAATATTATCACAGAGCTGGGCATCACCGGTGGATGTAACGTACAGTATGCGCTGAATCCGGACAGCTTCGAATACTGTGTCATCGAGGTAAATCCGCGAGTATCCCGTTCTTCCGCACTGGCAAGTAAGGCAACCGGATACCCGATCGCAAAAGTAGCTGCAAAGATCGCTCTGGGCTATACCCTGGATGAGATCCCGAATGCTATTACCGGAAAAACTTATGCAAGTTTCGAGCCGATGTTAGACTACTGTGTTGTCAAGATCCCGCGTCTGCCATTTGATAAATTTATCAGTGCAAAACGTACTCTGACCACACAGATGAAAGCCACCGGTGAAGTTATGAGTATCTGCAATAACTTTGAAGGTGCGTTGATGAAAGCCATTCGTTCCCTGGAACAACATGTAGACAGCCTGATGTCCTACGATTTTTCCAATCTGTCCAGAGAAGAGATGTTGGAAGCTCTTCATATTGTAGATGATATGAGAATCTGGAGAATTGCACAGGCGATCCGTATCGGAATTTCTCAGGAAGAGATCCATGAGATCACCAAGATCGATCTGTGGTTTATCGATAAGATCGCGATCCTGACCGAGATGGAATATGCGTTGAAGACCAGAGAACTGGACGAAGATCTGTTGAGAGAAGCAAAACGCATGGAATTTCCGGATTATGTGATTGCAAAACTGAACGGAAAGACAGAAGAAACGGTAAAAGAAATGCGTAAAACATACGGTATCACCGCAGCTTACAAGATGGTAGATACCTGTGCCGCTGAGTTTGCAGCCACCACACCGTATTATTACTCTGTATATGGCGGAGAAAATGAAGCAGAACGTACACCGGACAAGAAAAAAGTCCTGGTACTTGGTTCCGGTCCGATCCGTATCGGACAGGGTATCGAGTTCGATTTCTGCTCCGTACACTGTACCTGGGCCTTTGCAAATGAAGGTTATGAGACCATCATCATCAACAACAACCCGGAAA
>ERZ506887.139-NODE-139-length-45449-cov-12.799247_pt1 | contig 45449 bp, 32 predicted proteins | sample MGYA00512905_ERZ506887 | MGnify/ENA metagenome assembly ERZ506887 | reverse complement strand
TCATATTCATTGATTCTTATCGAAATCTGATCCTCTTCTGGTTTTTTTGTGCCCGCATATGTTGGAATACTTAAAATTATGGATATTAATATAATACCAATGATGCTCTGAATTTTTTTCATACCGTAACCCCCTTCATGTTATTCTTCTACTGAACATTCTTTCCAAATAGCATCTGAGTAATTATCTTCCTGTTGTGCGACCGATTGTTTTGCATAGGTTCGCAAATTATATAATTTTAGATTATAGTCTGTGTTTCCCGTTAACACTTCAGGCATTAGCCATTTCAAAAGGAAATTGCTATCTGATGCGTAGCCTTTCATAAGTGCCTCCTCTGCCGCTTTTGTTGCAACAGTATAACGTTTGGACATAAATTTAGGATTATCCTCATACTGTGCAGCTGTAAATGACGAATCAATTTTCCTCAATTCCACTACTCTACATTTTCCTGTTAAAATTTTTGTTCTAACGGCTTTATGTTCTTCGCCTGCATATATTGCCAAACTTGCACTACCTTTAGGAATAACGGTCTGATGTGCATAAATATCCCCTATTTGATGAAATGCCAAGCCCAATATTTTTAAAGAATTTATTTTAGATGTATTCTTTATATTTTGGTAATTTTGATTAACACAGTTATCTACTATGCTCTTAGTTCTTCTATAGTTGCCTTCATATCTATCTTTATAGCTAATATCATTATAACTTTGTCCTTTTTTCAACCGTATAGATGTCAGGAATAGATAGCGCAGTGACGCAATATAATTTGCATTGCCACCACCATTTACTGTAGGATATGTTTCTATTTTCCCGTTAGCAGAAGTATTTTTTTCAGCTTCCTGTGTCAGCACATCTGGATATCCTGCATAATACCTTAATATTTTCATTTCAGTCTGATTAAGATGTAATATTGTATTTCCATACGTTTCTGCATCCACCTGATGGATTCCTTTATTATCATCTGTGTTATCATTATGCCACATACCTTCTACCGCATCAGGTTCTTCAAAACTTTCTACCTCTCGATCATTTTGAAGCGAAACAAAATTCCCACTTATTGTATTTTCACTTACTGTATTCTCACTTATCGTATTTTCGCTCACAGATTTATCTTGTTCTGTTTGGCAAAATGCATCATACATGATAATAGCATACTCAAGATCCGGCAATCCGCATCCTCTTTTCTGCATTTCTTCAGTCTGTACTGCAGTCTGCTGCATAAGTCTTCTGATAAAGGATGCCGGCTTGTCAGGATCAATGCCCCACAACACACTCGCAATTCCCGTGACATGTGCTGCTGCAATGCTAGTTCCTCCTACAGTCATAATTCCTCCATAGAAACTTGTTGTATCTACCTTTTCTCCCGGTGCTACCAGTTCCATACTATCCGGATCAAATACAGATAATTCCCCACTACTACTTACCGCACCTACACTGACCACCTCTTCATAAGCTGCCGGATAGCAGGTATTCTTACCATTATTTCCTGCGGAAGCAATCATCAGAATGTCTGCTTCTGCCGCATCTTGCACCGCCTTATGTAAAATTTCTGAATACTGCGGCATTCCAAAGCTCATATGAATAATATCTATATCATTATCGATACACCAGTAAATTGCCTGAATCACTCTACTCATAGGTGCTTTATTATTATCATCTAATATCTTTACAGAATAAAGTTCACAATACGGATTAATCCCCCTTATTCCATTTCCAGTCTCTCTTGCAGCAATGATCCCAGCAATACCGGTTCCGTGTCCCGTAATATCTTCATAGAGTGGTACCACGTATCCTTCGTCCACAACATTTTTTCTTCCAGTAACATTTAACTCTTCTGTAAAGTCAATGCCTGAATCAATAACCGCCACTTTGATTGGCTTTAGCACACGATCCGTCAACTGTTCTGCATGTATCATTTTCAGATTCCATGTATCACCATAATCTTCACAACCGGATTCATCTGACTTCGCAGTTTTATATGCTGCCTCCATTACATAATCCGGTTCAACAATAGCACTATATTCAGCCTTTATTGTATGAATATCTTCTTTTGTTATTTCATCCGAATCTGCAACTAAAATTGCCTGTCTGGCAAGTTCGCCTTCTTCGTCTGATTCCAACGCAATGTCATAGTTTTCACAGAGTCTTTCACACTGCTGTTCCGTATGCATATCTATTACATATCCCTGTTCTTCCCTTACCGTACTTCCTGTAACAGCGCAAGTCATACATACACTCATAAACAATGTAAGCAATAAACCGCATTTCTTTTTCATTTTGTTTCCCCCTTATTCATCTTAACTTGTATATTATTTTCTTCTATTTAACTGTAGAATTTTTACAACCATCCCCCTCTCAGGCATGATTATATCCTCTAAGTATCTATTACAAACATATCATAGTTTTCATTGCAAAACAAGCTATAATTGCTCCAGCACAAGATATTTTTGCTTTTCTGTATATGTTTTGTTTTTTTGACTTGTTTTTATGTAAATATATATTATTTTGATTTTTCAAAATGAAATATCTTAATATTATTTATTAGTATTTTGATTGCTTTATTTGTGGCATCATAAATTGCGTATTCTTTCTATTTCCAAATTTATTCTGTAAATTCCTCTTGTATTTCCATCGTTTTTTTTATATAATGTGGTGTAGTTGTTATTGATATAAAAATATCAATCTCAGTAAAATGAAGTTATGAAAAGTTTCAGAAAACAAGGAGGATATCATTATGGCACGTAAGATTAATGACGGATGTGTAGCTTGTGGCGCTTGTGAAGGTGCTTGCCCGGTTGGAGCAATCAGCATGGGAGACGGCAAATTCGAAATCGATGCATCTGTATGTATCGACTGTGGCGCTTGTGAAGGTGCTTGCCCAACAGGTTCTATCGAAGAAGCTTAATATCTGAGAGAATATGAGCGAATAAGCGAATAAATAAGAGGACTTCCGATGGAAGTCCTCTTATTTATTTCTTAATGTTCCAGATTCGCAAATTTTGTGTAATCAGGCAGCCATGCCAGATCTACGTCACCGATCGGACCATTTCTCTGTTTGGCAATGATGATCGTTGCGATTCCTTTCTTTTCACTGTCGTGGTTGTAGTAGTCATCACGGTAAATGAACATAACGACGTCCGCATCCTGCTCGATCGCACCGGACTCACGCAGGTCGGAAAGCATCGGCGTATGATCCGGTCTCTGCTCTACCGCACGGCTCAACTGCGAAAGTGCAAGTACGGGAACATGGAGTTCACGCGCAAGTGCTTTCAGGGAACGGGAGATCTCGGAGATCTCGTTCTGACGGGATTCCGCCCTTCCGCTACCGCTCATGAGCTGCAGGTAGTCAATGATGATCATTTTCAGATCATGCTCCAGTTTATATTTTCGACATTTGCTGCGGAGCTCGGAAATGCTGATACCCGGTGTGTCGTCGATGATCAGATTGGATTCTCCGATCACGCCTGCACTTTCGATCAGTCTTTCCCAGTCGCTGTCGGTCAGATTACCGTTTCGGATATGCTGGCTGTCCACGCGGGACTCTAAGGAGAACAGACGGTTGACGAGCTGTTCCTTTGACATTTCCAGACTGAAGATCGCAACCGTTTCCTTCAGCTTGAATGCCACATGCTGTGCGATATTCAGAACAAACGCCGTCTTTCCCATGGAAGGACGGGCAGCGATCAGCACAAGGTCGGATGGCTGCATGCCCGATGTCTTATAGTCCAGATCGATAAAACCGGTCGCGATTCCCGTTACAGTTCCGGTCGTCTTGCTTGCCTGCTCGATCTTATCCATCGCATTTAAAACAACCTGACGGATCGGTACAAAATCGCCTGTATTCCGTCTCTGCACCAGATCAAAAACACGCTTCTCCGTATCCTCTAAGATAAATTCCAGACTTTCTTTGCCTGCGTAGCAGGTATTTTCAATCTCTTCGTTCAGACGAATCAGCTTGCGCAGCAGAGATTTCTCCGCAACGATATTGGCATAATTGGCAACATTCGCACTCGTCGGAACAATGCCAAGCAGGTCCTTGACAAATTCCAGACTGCTGACTTCCGGCGGAACGTCTTTTTCTTTTAATTTGTTCTGTAATGTGATCAGATCCACAGGCTGTGCGCTGTCGTGCAGCTCCACCATGGCATCAAAAATGATACCGTACTGCTTGCTGTAGAAATCATCACCGTGCAGAATTTCAGATGCCGTCACGATCGCATCCTTATCCATGATCATGGATCCAATGACAGACTGCTCTGCTTCTATACTATGTGGTAATACTCTTTTCAGAATCGCTTCTTCTGCCACAGGTAGCACCTCCTACTGTTAAGCCTCCACTACCTGTACATGTAAAACTGCCGTTACCTGCGGATGCAGCTTTACCTTTACTTCGTAGGTACCGAAATTCTTGATGGCATCAGGCAGAACCAGTTTCTTTTTATCCAGATCCTTTTTGTACTGGTCTGCGTATGCTTTTGCAATTTCCTTGCTGGAAACAGAACCGAATGCTTTTCCGTTCTCTCCCGCTTTCATCTTTACAACAACCTTCTGCTCAGCCAGCTCTTTGCCAAATTCCTGCGCAGCCTCCAGATTTTCCGCCGCTACCTTTTCTTCATGCTTCTTCTGCAGCTTTAAGTTGTTCCTATTGTCTGCTGTTGCTTCAATGCCCAGCTTTTTCTTAAACAGGAAATTCTTTGCATAGCCATCGCTTACTTCAATGATCTCTCCCTTTTTTCCAATGGATTTTACATCCTCTAATAAAATAACCTTCATGGTATTCCTTATCCTTTCTTATTCTCCGGCTGTTATATCATAGCTCCATCCATTTTGATGCAGCATATCTGCTCACATTTTTTAAATTTCACCGGATTCCTTCATTTCTTTTAAAGTATCCCTGATGCGTTCACACGCCATCTCCATACTGATATCTTTCAGTTGCGCACCGGCAACATTCATATGACCGCCGCCGCCTAATTTTTCCATGATGACCTGTACATTGACTTCATCAATGGAACGCGCTGAAATATAGATCATCTGGTTATATTGTGTCAGGACAAAGCTGGCTTTGATGCCCTTGATGTTCAGCAGTTCATTTGCCGCCTGCGCACATACAACCGTCGGTGCACTTGTATCTTCTCCGTGACAGACAGAAATGGCATATTCATCCATATAGATCTTCGCCTGCCCGACTGCATCCGCTTTTGCCCGGTAATCATTGGCATCTTCGCGGAACATCTTTCTGACACGCGTTACATCCGCTCCGCTCCGGCGCAGGAATGCTGCGGCTTCAAATGTACGGACACCCGCCTTTGCCACGAAATTATTCGTATCGATCACAATACCCGCATACAGACAGTCTGCTTCCACGCCTTTGACCTTAATGCCGTCGCCGACATACTGCAGAATTTCCGCAACCATTTCACATGCAGAAGAAGCATATGGCTCCACATAGGAAAGCGTTGCATTTTCCACAACCTCTTCTCCCTGTCTGTGGTGGTCGAGTACGACAACGCTGCGGCAATATTTCAGAAGATCCGGGCATTCTGTAATGCTCGGCTTATTGACATCCACAATAACAAGAACGGTATTGTTATCCGCCATTTCGATCGCCTGGGTATTGGTGATGATCGCTTCTTCTTCATGATCCAGCCGGCTCTTAAAGGAGTCTACCCACGGTTTGATCGTATTATTGGTCGTGTTCAGGACAATATGGGCATTTCTGCCAAGCGTCTTGGCGATCCGGTAAATACCGACCGCTGCACCGAAGCTGTCCACGTCGGTATTGGCGTGTCCCATGACAAGCACCTTGTCCTTGGTGGTAATGATTTCCTTGAGGGCAAGTGCTTTGACTCTTGCCTTCACTCTTGTATTTTTCTCCATCTGCTGGCTCTTACCGCCGAAGTAGGAAACACCTTCCGGCGTTTTGATGACGACCTGATCTCCGCCACGGCCGAGCGCCAGATCGATGGAAGTTCTTGCAAATTCATAATTCTGCCCATAAGAAAGTCCGTCAGAACCGATTCCCATACTGAGTGTGACAGACATATCGTTACCGATGTTGACCGTCTTGACATCTTCCAGCAGGTCAAAGCGGTTTTCCTTCAGCCTTTTCAGCGACTGTTTGCGAATGATGACGAAAAATTTATCTTTTTCCATCTTCTTCACAATACCGTCATAGGCTGCAAAATATTTATTGAGTTTTCGTTCGATCAGCGCCGTCAGAAGGGAACGTCTGACTTCCTCGACGCTCTCGAGGGCTTCCTCATAGTTATCAATGTATAAAAGTCCGACACAAAGGGACTGATTATCGTTCTCGCGCAGCGCGATCTTCAACGCAGTCTCATCAAACAGATACAGAACGACCATAAAGCCTTCATATCTGCCTTCGGATTCAAAGATATCGCTGTTCTCCACCATTTCAGCCAGTGGGATCTTGCGCATCTTTGCAGTAAATTCGCGCTCCTCATAGGTAAAGGAAAGCTCTGTCAGCTCATTGTTTTCTTTTGGCAGTTTTTCCTTTGTGATACAGGAAAATAAGGAATGAATGTCTCTGTTATAGCCTTTTGGCTTATGCACCGTCTCTTCAAAGGTACGGTTCGTCCAGATCACCTTACCGTTTTCATCCAAAAGCGCGGTAGGAACTTCAAAATCCCGCAAGAGCCGTTTCTGGATCTGCCCGTACTGCGTGGCAAAGCTGACCAGCTCATTCATCAGGATCGATTTATTGAAATTCATCATGATCAGAGACATGATCAGATAAAAAAGCACAAAACCGGATAATACGACACCTGCTTTGATATCCAGTGTATAGATCCAGATATCGACAACTGCCAGCAAAATACCCAAAAGCATCGACAGTTGCAGATAGGTTTGCAGTTTTCCCTTTAGTTTTAATTTATGCTTCATAGTAGTTCCTCTTTGTTTTTCTTATACGCCACTATAGTATACCTTTAAAATACAATGCGGTCAATCTTTTGGAGTTCTTCCTCCGTAAAGGCGTGGCGCCTGATCTTTGTCGTATTTTCAATGATCTGCGCCGGACTCGATGCGCCGATCAGGACGGAAGTCAGTGCATCATCCTTGAGGATCCAGTTCAGTGCCATCTGTGCCAGACTTTCTCCCCGCTCATGCGCCATGTCATTTAAGGCAGAAATCTTCTGCAGCATTTCCGGTGTCAGACTGGCGGCTGTCAGATATGGGCTGTTCTTCTGGATACGGCTTCCCTGCGGAATCCCATGCAGATATTTATCCGTCAAAAGTCCCTGTGCAAGCGGGCTGAACGCAATAATACCAAGTCCGAGCTTTGGTGCTGTTTCTTTCAGTCCGTTCTTTTCGATCGTCCGGTCGAAAATGGAATATTTATTCTGATTGATAATGAACGGGCAGTGCATCTCGGTCAGTAGCTGCTCTGCTTTTTTCAGCTGTACGCCGTCATAATTGGAAATTCCCACATAAAGTGCCTTGCCGCTTTTTACGATATCGGCAAGTGCTCCCATGGTTTCTTCCAGCGGAGTTTCCGGATCCGGTCTGTGATGATAAAAAATATCAACATAAGAAAGTCCCATGCGCAGAAGGCTCTGGTCGATGCTTGCCATCAGATATTTTCTGCTGCCGCCATCACCGTAAGGACCTTCCCACATATCGAATCCTGCCTTTGTACTGATGATCATCTCATCTCTGTATACGCCAAGGGAATGCTTTAAGATCGTGCCAAAATTACGCTCTGCGCTTCCATACTCCGGTCCGTAGTTATTGGCAAGGTCAAAATGTGTGATGCCGAGATCAAATGCTGTTTCACACATTTTTCTACTGTTTTCATAGCTGTCATAAGAGCCGAAATTGTGCCACAATCCCAGCGATACCGCCGGAAGCTTCAGACCGCTTCTGCCGCATCTTTTATAATCCATTTCCTGATATCTGTTTTTGTCTGCCTGATATGCCATTATTTTTACCTCCAAATGTCATGAAACTTTAGTTTCATGATATTTTTTACCTGTTCTTTCGTTCCAAAGCCCTCCGAAAAGGCGCTGGCGCTGCCCGCGCACAAGCCTTCCAGAAATGCCATTTTATAATCTCCCGTCTGCAGATAGCCATGCAAAAAGCCTGCCACCATGGAATCTCCCGCGCCCACAGAATTCACAACCTTTCCTCCGGGCGGTCTGCTGTCAAAAATCCTGCCATCCGCTGCTACGCAGACAGCACCGTCTCCCCCAAGTGATACGAGCACATTTTCCGCGCCCATTTCCTGCAGCTGCTTCGCAAGTTCTGCCACCTGACTGCGCTGCGTCAGTTCCGTTTTAAACAGTTCTTCCAGTTCTCTTTGGTTGGGCTTTATGAGAAACGGATGCAGAGGAAGCGTTTCCCTAAGCGACTCTCCCGTTGTGTCGACTATAAAATGCACTCCTCTTCCCTGCAGCTGCTGCATGATCTGTCTGTAGCTGTCGCATGGCATGCCCGGTAACAAACTGCCCGACAGAACCACGTAATCTTCCGCCGTGAGCGCCTCCAGCCTCCGGTAAAAAATCTGCAAAGCCTCTTCCTCTGCCTGCGGGCCCGCTGCATTAACCTCGGTTTCCTGCCCTGCAGATAATTTGACATTGATCCTCGTATTGCCATTATGTAAGAAAATCAGTTCCTGTCTGAGTCCTGCAGCGGTCAGCTGTCTGCAAAGCTCTTCTCCGGAAAAGCCGCCTGCAAAGCCCCAAATGATGCTGTCCGTTCCCAGATTATGTAACATCTTCGATACATTGATCCCTTTTCCGCCTGCCACAAGCCGTTCTGCAGCAGATCGGTTTGTCTCTCCTGCCTGCAATGCGGACAAAGAGAGCAGATAATCCAGCGAGGGATTCATCGTCACTGTATAGATCATTTTATCACTCCATTAATGGCATTCCGCTCTCTTTTGACCGGATATCCATTTTGATCCGGCAATCGGCAAGATGCTCATAGTTTGCTTCCAGCCGGTACACGACATCCAGACTGATGTGATCTTCCTCTTCCGAAATTTCCACGCTGTCTGTATCGATTCCGATCATAATATCACCGTACGGCGTCGTATAACAGGTATTGTTTTTTTTCTCTTCCTCAAACGCCATATTGACATTGACAATACCCTTCTTCTGCACATGAAGTGCCCCATTCTTGAATTTGATCATATTTCTGACCCTTTGATCAAAGCCTTCGATCACTTCGTCATAAAACACATAGGAATAACCGTTTTTCTGATAAAAATTTCCTTTACTGATCACTTCGATCTGTTCCGGTTTTTCTTCTCCCATCTGAAGCCCCGAAACAGAGATCAAAACATCTTTTGTCATCTATTTTCTCCTGTCAGATATTTTCTTTCCACCAAAATAAAATCCATATCTGATCTTCTCTTCCGGGAAGACCGTATGAAGCGTGTCAAGATCCATCTGTTCCAACATTTCCACCGTATAAGTCGTTTCCTGTGCATATGCAGGATCGATCCTGTAGCATCTGCCCGTGACCAGGCTGTTATCCTCGTATAAAAGGCTGAAAAAGAATGCCAGCCCGAACAGCATGGAAAGTGCTCCGTACAAAATCGTTTCCATCCACATTTTTTTCATGTTTTCCACTCCCTTCTTCTGGGAGTATCAACAGATTTTTACCACTTTATTCCGTAAAATGCAAATGTTTTCGGATTGTATATAACTGATTTTCAATGTGCTGCGTGATTTCAGCCACCGCGCGCTCCTCATCCCGCGCTGCAATGCTCTCATAAATCCGCCTGTGCTCCTCAATCAGCAGTGCATGATATGCGCTGTCCTTGATGTATTCAAAACGATAGCGGTACATCTGCTCTGACAACGTATTGATCATCTGCTGCAGACGTTCATTTCCCGTTGCGCGCACGATCACGTCATGCAGCTTAACATCTGCCTTTGTGATCGCTGTAGCTTCTCCGGTCTTTGTTGCCAGCACAAAATCATCACACGCCTTTTTCAGATCATCGATCTGCTCGTCCGTGATCCGCTGACAGGCAAGCCTTACAGCAAGTGAATCCAGACAGGTACGTACTTCCAGTACATCCTTCAGATTTTTTTCCGAGATCTTTGCGACCTCCGCTCCGCGGCGCGGGATCATGGTCACAAGTCCCTCCAGCTCCAGCTTGCGGATCGCTTCCCGGATCGGTGTGCGGCTGACGCCAAGCTTCTCAGCCAGATGGATCTCCATCAGTCGCTCGCCCGGCTTCAGTTCCCCTGTCAGAATGCTCTGTCTGAGCGTTTTAAACACCACTTCTCTCAGTGGCAGAAATTCGTCCATGTTTTCCTGCATGAAATCTTTCATCAACCTTCTCCATTTTCAAACGTCGTCACAAAAAGCTGTTTTGCAAGCGCTGCTTTTTCCAGTGCTTTGCAGGCGGTCTGTGCCTGCCGCTCTGTATCAAAAATGCCAAATACGCTCGGTCCGCTTCCGCTCATCAGTGCAGCCTTCGCCCCTTCTTTCAGTAGAACATCCTCGATCTGTCCGATCACGGGATATTCCTTTGCCGTGACAAGCTCCAGTACATTTCCAAGCTTTTCGCAAAGGGCGTTTAAATCCTTCTGCTCCAGTGCCTGTATCATGCCCTCTACATCCGGATGCGGGTAAGAAGGCAGACTATCAAGCGCCCGGTATACAACCGGTGTTGATACATTGATATCCGGCTTTGCCACAACCAGATACGCCTGCGGCGGAGATGCAATCTCCGTCAGCTTTTCTCCGATCCCCCGGGCATGGGCTGTTTTTCCCAGCACACAATACGGAACGTCTGCGCCGATCCTGACGCTTTCCTTTTGCAGCTGCTTTTTTTGAAATCCCAGTCCCAGAAGCTCATTTACCCCCAGGAGTGTGGCTGCTGCATCGGTACTGCCGCCTGCCATGCCTGCTGCCACAGGGATCCTTTTTTCTAAATGAATTGTCACACCGTCTTTGTTTCCCGTCAGCTCCCTTAGCAGCAGAACTGCCTTATAAATAAGGTTGTCTTCTCCTAACGGAAGCTGTCCGTCGTTGGTCGTCAGAACAATCTGTTCATCCCCTCTTTTTGTAAATGTCAGTGTATCATGGATACCGACATTCTGCATGACCATACTGACCTCATGATATCCGTTTGGCAGTCTGCCTGTGACATCCAGCACCAGATTGATCTTGGCATATGCCTTTCTTGTGATTTGCTCCATAATTTGCGTTCCTCGCCTTATTGAAACTATTCAGTACCCATTCGCGAAATCGTGTCTTACGATGCATGGCGCTGAATAGCTTCATCAGATTGTATCGATATTCGTACAATTTACTATATACCGAAAAACGCAAAAAAGCAACCGTATATACACCGCCTGCTTTTTGCGACATCTGTCTGCTGATGAAAATTGCTATCTTTCTTTTACGAGAAGCAGCTTTTCGCCGCCTTTTAACATATCTGTTGTCAGTCCGTTAAGTTCCTTGATCCGGGCAACGGGCATATAATATTTCTTTCCGATCTGCCACAGGCTGTCATCCGGCTTTGCCACATAAACCGCAATACCGGGAAGTGCCCTGAACTTTTCTTTATCCAGCGGCAGAATCTCCACATCTCTGACAAGCTGCATCGTATACGGCTCCAGAAGGACTGCTGCCACGTCGATCGTCATGCGGATCTCGATCTCCTGTCCGTCCAGCATCGTAACATTCAATTGCTCCAGAGCAACCTGTAAATTCACTTCACAGTCTTTTGCCTCAGCCTTGGCTTCCAGCAGATAGCTGAACGGGATATCATCTTCAAATGCTGCATAAGGCATTCTGTCATCACTTGTCACATACAGCGATTTGATATGCACAATGCCTTCCACCTCGATCCCGTTTTCCTGCACGGAAGTACTTTCCATATATACTTCTCCCTCGCTGTGGATCAGCTGCAGGATCGCGCCTGTATGCTCTATCTTTCTCTTTTCCGTCACACGGCATTTGCCGCTGTTGCGCAGCAGCATATGACGGAAACTTCCATCCTTGACATCTGCCCGTACCTCATTGTGCGTGCCATATACATCCTCAATAACAGAAATCTGCTGCTGTTCATACAGTTTGATGCTCAGATCCAGCACCAGCTCCATGGAAAAACATCGTTCTTCTCCGTCCAGATCCGGTCTGACTTCTGCCTCACGGCTTGCGATCGTATAGCGGATATCGGGGATCATCATTTCCCTGCTGCCCTGACAGTCGATTGTTCCGGAGAATGGGAGCGTTGTCTCATAATACTGATGATCGCCGTCCTGCATACTTTCATACAAAAGGAAAACAGACAGTTCGCCGCTGATCGCGATCTTTTCCTCCAGAGGACGCATATCGATCGATGCGATCCGGATGCTCTGCCAGATCACATGATAGAAGTTAGGCATACTTGCAGGCAGCTCCAGATCCTGTCTGATCCGGTAAATATCCCGCTTACAGACTGCCAGAGAAGTAATATCCATCTGTTTTTTATGGAATTCGATCCCTTCCGCATCCGTCAGGTCAACCGCCGCTTCCTCATCATAAAGCTGATCCGACTGAAGTGTCAGTGTGATCATGCTTCTGGCACTGATCTTGCGGGAATTGATCATACTGACGGAAAGATCCTCGATCTTCCATGTCACATCAACCGTATCGTTTTGCTGTATGCCCTCCAGATACACATTTTCTTCAAAGCTCAGCTTTCCTGTTGTTCTGGCCAGCCTTTCCTCTTCGTCCTCGGACAGATACAGCACTGTCACCAGAAGCTGTCCTTTCACCAGCACATGATCATTTGTCACAACCGTATCGGTCAGATTCAGTGTTCCTTCCCGAAATATGATTTTATCCAGATCAGGATTATCCTGCGGCAGATTCATATCATCTTCCAGCGTCATCTGACTGACAGCCCGGCATTTTACCATATCCATATGAATGTTATTATGTATGATATCCATAAAAAAACCTCCCGGCGCATACATCACTTTGTTTATTGTATGTCTGCCAACGGGAGGTTAGAACTATTCTGTTATTGTAACTATTTGACGCATCCGATCAGGCTGTTGATGTCTTCGACCTGATTCTTCTTCATGAAGGCCTCAATTCCTTCGATCGTTTCCACAGTCGTGTATGGGTTCACAAAATTCATAGCACCGACCGATACGGCTGTTGCGCCCGCCATAATGAATTCAAGCGCATCCTCCGCACTTGCAATACCACCCATTCCGATGATCGGGATCTTTACCGCGTTAGCTGCCTGATACACCATACGCACTGCAACCGGTTTGATGGCAGGTCCGCTGAGTCCGCCGGTTTTGTTAGCCAGTGCAAACTTTCTTCTATTGATATCGATCTTCATGCCTGTGATCGTATTGATCAGGGAGATCGCATCCGCACCTGCTGCCTCTGCTGCCTTTGCCATTTCGGTAATATCCGTGACATTCGGGCTCAGCTTCATGATAACAGGCTGTTTTGCCTTTTTCTTGATCTCACTTGTGATATGCATAAGGGCGTCCGCCTTTTGACCGAAGGCGATCGCACCCTCTTTGACATTCGGACAGGATACATTGATCTCCAGCATTGCCACGTTATCCTGATCACCGAGCTTTTCCACTACTTCGATATAATCCTCAACGCTTTTTCCACAGACATTGACGATCACCTTTGTATCATAATTCTTTAAAAAGGCAAGATCTCTTTCTATAAAGACATCAATGCCCGGATTCTGCAGTCCGATCGCATTGAGCATTCCACCATAGGTCTCTGCTACGCGTGGCGTCGGATTTCCCGGCCACGGAACATTGGCAACACCCTTTGTTACCACTGCGCCTAATTTGTTCAGATCCACAAAATCACTGTATTCCATACCGGATCCGAATGTACCGGAGGCTGTCATGACAGGATTTTTAAATTCCACACCTGCGATTGTTACTTTTGTATTCATCAGATCTCTACCTCCTCTGCATTGTAAACCGGTCCGTCTGTACAGATCCGTGAATTGTGTACATGCGAATGGGCATCCACATTTTTTGTCTTGCAGACACAGCCAAGGCAGGCACCTACACCACATGCCATATGCTCTTCCAGGGAAATATAGGCTTCCATATTGTTAGCCGCAGCATACTCCTTGATCGCACGCAGCATCGGCATCGGTCCACAGGCAAAGATCACATCCCCGGATAAGCCCTTTTCCTTTATGGCATCCAGTACCGTTCCTTTCGTCCCTGCGCTTCCGTCCTCTGTTGCCACATAAACCTGGCTGTATTTCTCCAGATCCGTATTTAAAAACAGTTCATTCCGATAGCCCAGCACGCTGAGCTCACAGTAAGCCTGTCCAGCCTTTTTGATCTCTTTGGAAAGCTGCAGCATCGGCGGAATACCGATTCCACCGCCGATCAGGAAAACACGCTTCCCTGCTGCTTTTTCCACCGGAAATCCATTCCCGAGCGGTCCGAGCAGAGAAATCTCTGTGCCTGCATGATAGGCTGCAAATTCATTTGTGCCTGTTCCGACTGTTCTGTATACAAGACGGAGCATTGTCTTTTCTTCGTTTACTTCACAGATACTGATAGGACGCGGCAGAAGTGCTGCTGCATTTTTGGTATAGACGCAGACAAACTGTCCCGGTCTTGCGCCCTGTGCCAGCTCTGTTTCGATCCACATATCATAGATCTGATCCGCGATCTCATCCTGACGGAATACCCTTCCGATTACTTTTGTTTTGATCATTTTTGTATTTCCTTTCCCTCACAGATTGTCATTTCTATCCTGCCATAAAGCTTTTGTCCCGTAAACGGCGAGTTACTGCTTTTGGAGGCAAATTTCTCATAAACAACTTCCGCCGCATCATCGAATACGATCAGATCCGCCGGCATGTCTTCTTTGATCTGCCCTGCAGGCAGATGATACAGCTTCGCAGGTGCCAGACTCATTCGTTCAAACAGCGTAGGCAGATCGAGATAACCCGGTCTGACCAGATTCGTAATGGCAAGTGAAAATGCGGTTTCCAGTCCGATAATACCGGACGGTGCTTCTGTCAGCGGCTTTGCTTTTTCTTCTGCGCTGTGTGGCGCATGATCGGTCGCGATCAGATCGATCGTTCCGTCTGCAAGTCCTTCTATGACCGCCATGCGGTCTGCTTCCTCCCGCAGCGGCGGATTCATCTTGGCAAGCGTTCCATACTGAATTGCAGCTTCCTCTGTCAGGCTGAAATGATGCGGCGTTGCCTCTGCATGGATATTGTCCATGCCCATTTCCTTTGCTCTCTTTTTAGCCTCCCTGACAAGTGCCACACTTTCTTTTGCGCTGATATGCTGCACATCGAAGGCTGCTCCTGTTGAAAGTGCAAGCTCCAGATCCCGCCTGACCAGAGAGATCTCTGCCATACGGTCGCTGCCACCGATCTGATAATAGGCAGATGCCTTTCCGTGATTGATCCCATTGTTTTCGATATAAGCCGGATCCTCTTCATGGAAGCTGAGCGGTACATCCAGCTCCTTTGCCTGCTCCATGGCGGCTTTTACAAGAGCCTCATCCAGGATCGGGATACCATCATCGGTAAAGCCTGCTGCGCCCGCTTCCCTAAGCGCCTTCATATCGGTCAGTTCTTTACCTGCCAGCCCCTTTGTGATGCAGGCACAACTTTCCACATGAATTCCTGTCTTTCTGCCTTTTTCCAGCACATAGGACAGTGTTTCCTTCGTATCGACTGCAGGCTTTGTATTTGCCATCAGCACAACCGTGGTAAAACCACCGGCCGCTGCTGCACGCGCACCTGTTTCAATATCCTCTTTATGCGTAAAGCCCGGATCTCTGAAATGCACATGTACATCCACAAGACCAGGTCCTATCTTTTTGCCTGCTGCGTCTATGATCCGCAATGATTCTGTTTCTTCTTTTAATTCTGTCTGTTCTATTTTATCTGCGATCTTTGCGATCTTTCCGTCGCGGATCAGAATATCCCCTTTGTAGATTCCCTGCACAGGATCCACAATGGTTCCGTTTGTGATCAAAAGCATACCGGTACCTCACTTGAATTTTGTCTGTTATCTGCTGCCCACGGTTGCTCCGTGTCTGGCATTATTTTATCATTTCTAAGAATTGAAAACAACCGTCTTCTCCTGATACTCCGTCTTTACGACAATATACGGAAACGAATCCGCAGGTGCATTCTGCTCCTCAGGTCCGATCAGAAGCGCAGAAAAATAAATGGCATTTTCCGTTTCATACAGCTCCTGCAGCTGAATACTGAAACCGCCCGCCGGCTTCTGTCCAAACCCCTGTACGATGTACAGATAGCCTTGATCCTCATACGTCATTTTAAATGGCTCTGCCTTTTTGGTTTCGATCAGATCCTTCAATTCTGCGGTCAGTTCATCATCGCTGACAACCGTATACGCCAGATCCCTGCGGTCTTCCTCTTTCTCCGCAGCAAAGCTGCATCCGCAAAGCAGACACAGAAGTAGTATCATAACGATTCCGTTCCTGATCTTTTTCATAGTTCACTCCATTGATACGTTATATATGGAGTATATGTGTATAACAGGGTAACTATTCAATCCTCTCTTTCAAAATACTGTTCCGGACAGTTTTTCCTTTCTTACGGAATGAATGCGGAGCCAGTCAGATCTCACAGGCTGCCTAAAGCACATGATAATACGGGCAGATATCCTCGTAGCTGCCATCCTTCATACGGAAGCCGCCCGGAATCGTGCCAAGCTGTACAAATCCAAGTCTTTCATACAAATGTCTGGCATGTACATTGGCGGCTACGACCGCATTAAACTGCAGCACCCCGAAGCCATGCTTTTTTCCTTCCAGGAGACAATCTGATACTAATTTTTCTCCGATATGAAGCCCTCTGCTGCCCTTCGAAACTGCATAGCTTGCATTACAGATATGACCGCATCGTCCGACATTGTTCGGATGCAGGATATAAAGTCCGTAAATTTCTCCTGTTTCGACATCCTCTGCTACTGCGCTGTACGTCTGCGCCGCGAAAAATTCTCTGCCTGTTTCTGTAGTCAGTACTTCTTCCTGCGGGAATGCCACTCCATCCTCCACTACTTCATTCCAGATACGGATCATGGCAGAAAGATCTTTTTCTTCATAACCTCTTACTTTGATGTTCATTTGTCTACCGGCTTTCTTTCTATTATTTGTTTTCCTTTACTGCATCAGATGCTATCTGTTTTTTCTTTGCCGGAAGCTGCGCCAGTATGATCGCAGCAAAGATCAGCCCGCAGCCTGTCAGTTGTCTTGTGCTGAGTACTTCATGCAATATCAACCAGCCTGCCAGCACGGAAAATACAGATTCCAGACTCATGATCATGGATGCCACCGTCGGATTGAGTCCGTTCTGCCCGACGATCTGCAGCGTATAACCGACACCGCAGGAGAAAATACCGGCATATAAAATAGGAATCCATGCATCCAGACTGCCAAGTGCAGACAGCCATCCGGAAAGTGTCTGCTGTCTCATATCGGAAAATACCATTGGGAAACAGCCCCAGACCCCACATACCAGAAACTGGATACAGGACATCCTGACGCCGTCCACCAGCGGTGAAAAATGATCGACCACCAAAATGTGCAGCGCAAATAAAACCGCACAAAGCAGCACCATCAGATCGCTTGTCTGGAAGGAAATGGAATCTGTCATGCATAGCAGATAAAGCCCTGCGATCGCGATGACAATACCGATCCAGATATTGATGCCACATTTTTTCTTTAAAAACAGGCCAAAAACCGGAACGAGCAAAATATAGCAGGCTGTCAGAAAGCCCGCCTTTCCTGCAGAGGTTCCGTAATAAATGCCAAGTTGCTGCGCAGTAGACGCCAGAAACAAAATGGTTCCGCAGCAGAATCCGCCCAGAAACAGCGTCCTTTTTTCTTCATTTGTTTTTGGTCTTTTTCCCGACGGATTGATCCGGTCCAGTAAAAAGATGACGGGGATCAGCACCAGACTGCCAATGATCGAACGGATGCTGTTAAAGCTGTAAGGCCCGATCGCATCTCCTCCCGTGCTCTGTGCCACAAATGCTATGCCCCAGACAAGTGCTGTAAGCACCAGCAGAAGCGAATTTCTGATCTGTTCCTTTTTCATAAGTACTCCTCTATTCTGTCATTTCTGATCTTGTCATATACTTTCGCGCTCCATTATAGCGCAATCACTCCCGCTCTTACAATGTATTTTTGCCACTTTTACGCAGGCATATCATGGTTTTTGACTTTTGCCACTGACATCATGTATAATGATGTCGTAATTTTCAAACATAAAGAGAGGTACATTATGATACGTTTCATACTTGTTGCAACATTTGTCATTTTATTTCTGATCCTGAGTATTCCGCTTCTGCTGATCGAATGGATCATCGGAAGGTTTAATATGGATCTGAAGGACAGAAGCTCCCAGAAGATCGTCAACTGGGCATTCCGCGTCTGCCTGTTTCTGGCAGGTACTTCCGTCACCGTGATCGGACAGGAAAAGGTACCGACCGACAGAGCCGTGCTCTACGTCGGAAACCACAGAAGCTATTTTGATATTCTGCTCACCAGCGTGCGCGCCCCACGTCCGACAGGCTATGTTGCCAAAATAGAAATGCTCCGCTACCCGCTGCTGCGCAACTGGATGCGTAATATCCGCTGCACTTTCCTTGACCGTAAGGATGTAAAAAAAGGTATGAAAACGATCCTGGACAATATCGCACTGTTAAAAAACGGCATTTCCGTCTGCGTTTTCCCGGAGGGCACCAGAAACAGAACATCCGCATCTTTGCTGGAATTCCACGATGGCAGCTTGAAAATGGCTGAAAAATCGGGCTGTCCGATCGTTCCTATGGCGATCAACAACTCCGGTGCGATCTTTGAAGATCATCTGCCGAAGATCGTCAAATCCCATGTTGTGATCGAATACTGTGATCCGATCTATATGGAAGACCTTTCCAAAGAGGAAAAGAGATTCATCGGAAAACAGGTTGCAGATATTATTGTGACACATTATGAAAAAAATAAAGAGCTGGTCTGAAAACCGGCTCTTTATTTTTTTGTGTACACCAGCTGTTACTGCAGCAGCTGTGAGATCAATGTTTCAAACGCCATTCCGTGAGAGGCTTTTAACAAGATCGTATCTCCTGCCTGCAGGAGATTTTCTTTTTCCCGCAAAAAGCTTTCTTTGTCTGTAAAATGATAAATATGCGCTACACCGGCTTCTTTTGCCCCATCGTAAATATGCTTTGCATTCTCGCCGATGCAGATCAGCAGATCTGTTTTTCCTTTTGCATAGCAGCCAACACCGCTGTGCAGCATATCCGAATTTTCTCCCAGTTCAAACATATCGCCCAGAATGGCAACCTTTCTCGTATCAGCGAGAGAAAGTAGATCCAGCGCCGCTTTCATGGAGACCGGATTGGCATTATAGCAGTCATCAATGAGTGTAAAGTTGCCCTCCTGTATGATACGGTTCCTGCCTGCGATCGGTACAACGCTTGCAATTCCTCTTATCATCTGCTCCATGTCAAGACCCAGCAGCTTTGCCACTCTGACCGCTGCCAGTGTATTAGTTACCTGATGCTGACCCGGCACTTTGATCTCTGCCCGGATGAGCTCGCCGTCCATATGGATCTCACAGCTCGTACCGAAGATGCCATGGCTGACGATATGATCTGCATAGCAGCTTGGATCGTTGAAATAATATGGTCTGTGTCCTTTCACCAGCTTGACTGTCCGCAGCTTATCGTCTCCGCCGTTTAATACAGCCTTGCCATGCTCATTCATGCCCTCAAAGATCTCTGTTTTAGCTTTCAGGATACCGTCCCTTGTCTTCAGATTTTCCAGATGGCACTGTCCGATGTTGGTTATGACACTGATATCCGGCTTTGCCATTTGTGTCAGACGGCTCATTTCCCCGAAATCGCTGATTCCCATTTCGAGAACCGCCACCTCATCTTCTTCCCGGATCCGCAGGATCGTAAGCGGAAGCCCAATCTCATTATTAAAATTACCCTCTGTCTTCATCACATGGTATTTAGCAGAAAGCACACCTGCGATCATTTCTTTTGTACTCGTCTTTCCCACGCTTCCGGTAATGCCCACAACATGTACGGAAAGCTGCTCGCGATAAAAGGCAGCGATCTGTTTCAGCGCAGTAAAGCTGTCCTTTACCAGAATATAAGGGAAATCCGCATCCGGCAGTTCCTGCTCCGATACAACTGCAAGCGCACCTTTTTCCATTACCTGCCCGATAAAGGAATGCCCGTCTACCCGTTCCCCCTTTGTTGCAATAAACAGTCCGCCCGGCTCTATCTTACGGGAATCGATCACTATATTAGTTACCTCTTGCTTACTTTTTGCAGGATCTCCATGGTAAACGCCGCAGACCGTGGCGATATTTTCCAGTGTCATATTTTTCATCATTTTGCCTTCTTCCTGATAGGAAATATTTTCTTTTTACTTGCGCAGCGATACTTCGATCAGCCATTCACAAAGCTGATTAAAGTTATAGCCCATAACTGCCGCTTCCTGCGGAAGCAGAGATGTCGGTGTCATGCCCGGCAGTGTATTGGCTTCCAGACAGAACATCTCGTTTTTCTCATTCATCATAAAATCCATACGTGCATATGACGTGATATGTAATACTTCATACGCCAGCTCCGCATAGTGCTGCATTTCTTTTGTCAGTGCTTCGTCTAAAACTGCGGGACAAGTCTCTACGGTACTGCCTGCCTGGTATTTGTTTTTGTAATCATAAAAGCCTTCGATCGGTGCGATCTCGATGATCGGAAGTGCTTTTCCCTCGATCACGCCTACGGAAAATTCTCTTCCTTTTATGTACTGCTCTATGATAACCGCATCATCATAAGCATATGCCTGTGCCAGTGCTTTTTCGCACTCCGCCCGGTCATTTACCATATAAACGCCGACGCTGGAACCGCCGTTACATGCTTTTACAACCGCCGGGTAACTGACATCCTGCGGAAGAAGCTGCCCTTTCTTTAAGCTGATGCCGTATGGGGTCGGAACACCACCCTCACGGAACAACTGCTTGGAAAGCGCCTTATCCATACTGACTGCTGCACCGAGTGGTCCGGTTCCTGTATAACGGATGCCCTCCAGATCCAGTGCTGCCTGCACCTTACCATCTTCGCCGTTAGCACCGTGCAACCCCATAAATACAAGATCCGCCTGATGGCAGATATCCAGTACATGCGGTCCAAAGAATCCTTCGCCGCCTCTTTTCTTCTTGATCGCTTCAATATCCGGATCCTTCTCCGTAATACCCCGGATCTGCTCACTGAAATCAATATCCGATGTAAACAGTGTCTTGTAATCTTCTCCCGGATATCCCATAAATACGTCCACAAGTACAACCTGATGTCCATTCTCCTTCAGTGCTTTATATACCATCTTTCCTGTGATCAATGAAACATCTCTTTCTGTACTTGTTCCGCCTGCCAGTACTGCTATTTTCATTCTTTATCCTCACTTTCCTTGCCCATTTTCGCAAGCTCTCCCTCTATAAAGAGCAATGCCGACCGCTGTACGCAGTCCATTTCTTCCATATTGCTGTAACATGCATGAAGCAGTATCTTACATGCATTTCTGTACTCTAAACTCACCAGCGTATCGTCCGCAACCGCCAGCTTCAGCATGGCTGTCAGGCTGTCAGCCCTGCTTTCGATCGCATGCTGTGAAAACGCGTTGTCAGACAGCTCCCCGCATTCTTTCAGAAGCCTGTTCATCTGCTGTTCACAAAGCTTTGTATCCACACGCTGCAGACTCGTCAGATAAAGCAAATCTCCCCAGAAGCCTTCTGCTGTATCTTCTGCTGCCTCATACTGCTTAATTACCTGGTGATAACTATATGATCCTGTCACATTAAAAAGCGCAGTTGCTGCCATATACTGTTCCGGCGATACCGCCATGTCCGTCCGGCTTCTGCTTCTGACCGCTGTCTGGTAGGCAGTCTGTGCCTGCTTCAGATAAACTGCAGCTCCCGCTTCATTTTTCAGAACATGACAGCACTGTGCCATTGCCGCTGCATAGCTGTACTCTGCCCTGACACCTGCCATATCTGCATCCGATCCGGAAACACTGCTCTTTGCCTGCTCCGTGTGATACCGGATCAGATAGTCTGCATCCTTCTGCAGCTTCTTCAGATCTTCCTCTTCCGGCTCTGTATAAAATTCCTGCAGCACGGCAAGGATCATAAGAGCCTGATAATCAGTCGTTGCCTCTGCTGTATAATAGCCCTCCGGCGCAGTATCTCTCCAGCTTTTCCGGTCTGTCTCAAACTGCATCCGATATCTGTCCTCATAAATCTGAAATGTATACGATCTGCCGATCACCGCTGTCTGTATGTAATAGCTTCCCGGTTCTGTCAGGCCCGAAAAATCTCCCCAGGCTTTTCCCGCTTCACCGGTCTGTTGTATACTTCCCTGATAAACAACCTGCTTATCCTTCTGCCGGTACACTGAAAAAGTATCCTGCAGATCTGCTCCCGTAAAATACGCATATTTGAGATCATCCGGTGCATATCCCTGTAAATCAATCGCAATATTGGAACTGACCGTCGGCCGGTCAATTCCGATTACTATATCTTCCGTCTGCATTTTTCCCACTTCATCCGAAAGCTCTTCATTTTCTTCGCTTTCTGTCGTGATCTGCTCCTTCTGCCCGGCTGCACTCGTCTGACAACCTACCAGCAGCAGGCAGAGGAAGACAGAAAAAAACGCTGTTATACGTTTTCTAAATTCCCTTTTATCCTTTGTCAAAAAACTTACCTCCGAATCACGACATTTATTATAACGCATGCTTCCTGACAGGTAAAGAGAATTTGTAACGATTCAGAGTCATGCAAATCCGTAATAAACTGACCATTTATGGGCAGATTTTTACGAATTTATGTGGCGAATGGGGTTCTGAACAGTTACGAACATTTCTGATTTACGCACGCCTATTGCAGAAGCTGCAATGGATCGACCGGCGTTCCGTCTTTTAAGATCTCCAGATAGACATGATCTCCTTCTACAGAGAAATATTTGGTTGTTTTTGCCACATTACCGATCACCTGACCTCTGGCAACCGTTGCGCCTTCCTCCACCTGCAGATCTGTAAGTTGTCCATAGATAACTTCATAACCGCTTCCGAGTGTCGTTACCACATACTGTCCAAGCTGTGCATCGGTTCCGATCTCCTTTACCACGCCTTTGGCACAGGCACTGACCGGAGTTCCCTCCACAGCACTGATATAAATCGCCGGATTGTATTTATACTGCTCAAGTGTCTGGAAATAAACAGCCGCATCCATGCTGTAATTTAAGATCACATCACCGCTGACCGGCCATGTCATGCCATCCTCCGGTGAAAATGTCAGAACCGCAGCAGCCGTTTCTTTATTTTCTTCTGCCATACTGCTCTGCTGCCCGCTTGTGTCTTCCTGCTGCTCATCTGCATCACTTTGCGGCTGCAGCTTATCCTCTTCATTATCCTGCTGTTTCTTCTTTTCCTCTGTATCTGTCTGCTGCATCTGATCTCCGGACTGAGAAGTCTGCTGCTCTGCCTGATCTTTGCCTGATGACGTCTGCTGCTTTCCCCCGTCCTGTGGTTTGGTTACCTCCTGCTTACCATCTTTTGCCGTATTCTTTTCAGCATCCGTTTCAGCCGCAATTACAGGATTCTGCACATCATTTCCCGTTACCTTTGCAACCCCTGCATCTCCCGTACGCATGTCTCCTGCCAGATCTTCCTGCTTCTGTTCTGCCGACAGCTGTGAAAGATCCACTTCATACTCACTCTTTGGCATTTCCTGATTCACATAAAAGGCGGTCAGCAGACAGCCTGTTACCACAACAGCAGTGGAAAACAGAAGGCTTCTCCTTTGTTTTTTATCATTTTTACGCATATTTCATCACCTCAGTTTCAGTGTTTCCACTTCTATCTCAAACTATGCAATGTTCTATGTGTAAAACGGATCTTCTGATTTCATGCTGTCATTCCATACGGTCAAATGTGATATTCTGATAAAAATAACGCAGTATTTCCTGATAATCCTGTCCCTGCTCTGCCAATAAGTTTCCGTAATACTGATCATATCCAAAGCCATGTCCGATCCCTTTTGTCGTAAAGATATAGTTTCCGTTCTTCTCTTCCCATGTAAAATTAGAAGAAGGTAACTGCAGTTCTTCCCGCAGTGACTCACCGCTTATCTTTTCTCCATTCCGCAAAAGCTCGATCACATAGCCCTGTTGATCCTTTTTGACCGACGCCGCGTCCAGTTCTCCCGTCTGTTCTTTTCTCCGCTTTGTTGTCTGGATATAAGATGCTGCTGAAAGATTTTTACTGCAGTCTGCCTGCTTCAGATAGCCATATGCATCGGAAAGCTCCGCTCCGTCCCTTGTCATTCCCGCGCTCATGCCATGGTAGCAGCCCATGACAGGCATTCCCTCATACACCGCAACAACGCCTTTTGTCTGACTGACGGCTTCTAACAGCTTTTTCTCTGTTTCTTCATAACTGTCTCCCCATTTATTCTTCTGCTCCGCCACGGAAAGATAGCTGCTGTCTGCTGTCGTCAGCTCTGCAAGTTTTGTATCTTCCTGCTGCATTTTGCGGTAAAGGCTGCTTCTGAGCATCACTGCCTGCGCTTTCAATGCCTCCGTTTCGCAGCTGCTGTCAATACTGCCTGCCAGCGCACCCACCAGAAAAAGCTCTGACGGGATCTTTTTCTGTTCTTTTTCCCAGTAGACAAAATAGGATCCCTCTGAAAGCTGTGCGGTCAGCTCCAACGCTTCCTGCTGCAGGCTGTCATTTTCTGACGACGCATCTTCATGCTTCTGCTGCCAGAATGACATTGCAAAGTAGGGAAATAAAAGTAAGAATAAGACAACTGCGAGAGCATCCTTCATGGTCTGTTTCATATGCATACACCTCTGAGCAGTATATGCAGCAAATGCAAAATAAAGAATACGACCTGTTCCTCATCGCCATAACAGAAAATCCCACCGGCACTTAATCTGTGCTGATGGGATTTTCTGATGCCAGGGTCAAAAGCCCCGAATTTGATGCCTACGAATTGTTCCGTGCTATGCACTCCCACAATTCTACCCAATATTCGCATTTCCAAACTGTCTATACTTAGCTTACTGTGCCAGATCCAGCTGCTGCATCGTTCCTGCGTTTCCGTTTTCATACAGGAAAATACCGGTACTGCGGATCTGTCCGTTCTGCGTATTGTCCTTCTGGGAATTCAGTGAAAAGTCTGTTGCTGCTCTTTGCAGGCAGATCGCGCCTACGCCCGCCTCTTTGAGTGTATACAGCTCATCTTTTCCGTTCTCATCCTTTGCCCAGATTAAAAGCTTATCAAAGATCGGATCATTTTCATCGATCCAGCCGTTTCCGTCTGCATCATATTCCGCGAGATCTGCAAAGCCGTCACCGCTCTTTGTACCGAACAGCTCTGAGCCGTCATTGATCACACCGTCGCCGTTTTTATCCAGTGCCAGATAACCGCTTCCTCCCTGCAGATAGGAAATGCTTTCCTCCTCACCGTCCGCATCAATATCAAACATGAATTTCTGGTCGGAAAGCCCTGCAATATTACCATCGAGATTGATAACAAGCGGATCTGTCAGGTCAACGATCTCGGCAATGTTTTCGATCTTCGTTTCTTCCCGGAATCTTCTGCTCATGCCAAGCTCCAGCCCGAAACTGATCTCCCTGCCATCTGCCGTGCGGACTGTTCCGCTCGTACGGAAAGCAGTATCTTCCGCTTCCTCATGATAATAAGAAGCGGTCAGATTTACCCGTCTTATAGCAGCCTGTTGTCCTGTGGTAACCGGCTGCAGATAAGTATCATCTACCTGCACATCTTTCCACTTGTCGCCGTACAAAAGCCGGATCAGATATTGCAGACACTGCTGTCTGATCGACTGCATAGCCCTCTTTTCCTCTAAAGAGGTGATGCTTCTTGCACTGCCGGTCTGCATCAGACCGGTCACCTTTGTGAGTCCGTCCATGTACGGTTCTGTGTCCTCTTCCCCCGTTTCTGTCTGAAACAGATCTGCAAAAGACCTGTTTCCCATTTTGCCTCCCTGCATCGCCACTGCATTGACTACTGTCATGCTGATCGATTTTCGCTCTACAGAAGTATACCTTCTGGCGGATTCCATTCCTATGTAGCTGGAATCAATTTTCAAATAGTCCCTCCTTTTTTGCCGCCACTTGTGGATACCCCTCGCATGAGATTTGCTTCGCAAAGCTCGGGGCTACGTCCTGCACCTATGGTGCAGGACATATGCCAAAAGGTGTATGTCTGCAAATGCAGAACATACACCTTCCGTGGCTGACTTTTATCATTAAACTTACATAATGATTATCGGTCAGAATTTGATTTACTTAACAGCTATCTTACAAGTTATACTCTGTTATAGTTGATGAGGCAGCCCTTTAAGATGATCTCTCTTTCCTCGTCGGTCAATTCCCCAAGCCGGAGAGTAAACGGTACAAGCGTATCCTTTACCACATAGGCTGTGATCTCATCCCATTTCTCCTCTACCGCTTTCCTGATATCCGGGATGAAAAGATAATCTAAATTCCGGAACGGAAGCTCGCCTTCCTCGATCAGGAATGGAAGCATACCCCAGTTGATCAGGTTGGAGCGGTATCTCTTGGTCGCATATTCATTGGCAATGTTTGCCCAGCCGCCAAGTACCTTCTGGCAGCTTGCTGCCTGCTCTCTCGCAGAGCCATCACCCGGTTTTACGGCAAAGATCGTAGAGCCGATACCAAATGTTTCATGCGTCAGATCCGGGAACTGTGTTTTGATCACACGCATAACAGCCTTGATCTCCGGAAGCTCTGCACATGGATGTACATCACTTTCTCCGCTGATCAGTGCTTCTCTTGCCTTTTCTGCCTTCTGGACTTCCTTTGCGCGGCCGACATAAGCCGGATCCTTACGGGAAAGTGCAAATTCTGCAAGTCCAAGCGGATTGGAACGGTAAGAAGATGTCTCACCGGATGGGATCAGCTCATCCGTTGTTGTAACCGGATCATGGATCTCGGAAACAACCTTCAGCACCAGATTGTCGGTCAGTGCCACCATCTTCGGCCAGTCTTTGATGTTCGGCCCGAAATGGATCTCAACCGAAGGATCTGCCACGCCCTTGGAATCAAAGACACGGTTCTTATAAATATTTGCATCAAAGTGATATTTGTATTTGCCAAATTCACCGTCAAATTCTGTTGCAGGTGTCAGAACACCCTTATTTGCCGCAGTTGCTGCAATGGAACGTGCATCCATCAGTGCAACGGAAGAAATCTGACCATTCTGCAGCTTGGAGCCCTCACGGTTCGGGAAGTTTCTTGTAGAATGACGGATTGAGAATGCATTGTTAGCCGGCGTATCACCTGCACCGAAGCAAGGACCGCAGAATGCAGTCTTCATAACAGCTCCTGTTTCAAGAATTGTCGCTGCACAACCATTCTTGATCAGTTCCATATAAACAGGCATAGAAGCCGGGTATACACTTAATGTAAATTCATCGGATCCAATATATCTGCCCTTTAAGATATCAGCAGCCGCACAGATATTTTCAAATCCGCCGCCCGCGCAGCCTGCGATGATTCCCTGATCTACCATAAATTTGCCGTTTACAACTTTATCCGCCAAAGAATACGGTACCTGACCGTCTAATGAAACCTTGGCTCTTTCCTCTACATCATGGAGCACATCAGCAAGGTTCGCATTGACTTCCTCGATCGTATATGTATTGCTCGGATGGAATGGCATGGCGATCATTGGCTTGATCGCAGAAAGATCAACCTCGATCAGTCCGTCATAGTAGGTTACCTGACCCGGATTCAGTTCTTTAAACTCTTCACTTCTGCCATGGATCTCATAAAACTCTTTGATCTGCTCATCTGTACGCCAGATGGAAGACAGACATGTTGTTTCTGTTGTCATGACATCAATTCCAATTCTGAAATCAGCGGAAAGAGCGGAAACACCCGGTCCGACAAATTCCATGACTTTATTCTTCACATAGCCATTGGCAAATACCGCACCGATGATCGCAAGCGCTACGTCCTGCGGACCGACGCCTTTGACCGGTGCACCCTTTAAATAAACGCCGACAACACCCGGCATATTGATATCATATGTCTGACAGAGGAGCTGCTTTACAAGCTCAGGACCGCCTTCGCCCATTGCCATCGTTCCAAGCGCACCATATCTTGTATGAGAATCGGATCCCAGGATCATTCTGCCGCCGCCTGCAAGCATTTCTCTTGCAAACTGATGGATGACTGCCTGATGCGGTGGTACATAAACACCGCCGTATTTTTTTGCGCAGGTCAGGCCAAACATGTGGTCATCTTCATTGATCGTTCCACCTACCGCACAAAGAGAGTTATGGCAGTTTGTCAGGACATATGGGATCGGGAACTTTTCCAGTCCTGAAGCTCTCGCTGTCTGGATAATGCCGACAAATGTAATGTCATGGCTTGTCAGCTTATCGAACTTGATCTTCAGCTTATCCATATTTCCCGATGTATTATGATCCTTCAAAATACTATATGCGATCGTCTGCTGTGCAGCTTCCTGCTTTGTGACTGTTTTTCCTGTTTTGGCTGTTACCGCCGCCTGTGCCTCTGCATTATCCGGTATGATTTCTGTTCCGTTTACCAGATAGGCGCCGCCATCATGCAATTTGATCATGTGTTATCCTCCTGTTAGTCAGTTTGATCCGTCAAAACCCAAATCATTTACAGTTTATCATGCTTTTTTTCTGTCTGCAACTACAGCTATGTATTGTTTTGTAAATACGGGATAATCAGGTACATTGTCTTGTCCGGGATTTTGGAGCCGGAGCCACCAATGCATTGACTGGGATAAAATTCTATCGTAATATGTAGAAGAATCAAGGAGGTATCACAATGAGCGAATATATTATCAGCTGCTGTTCCACAGCAGATCTTTCCAAAGAACATTTTACAAATAGAAATATCCATTATATCTGCTTCCACTATTTTCTGGACGGCAAGCCTTATGCCGATGATCTTGGTCAGTCCATGCCATTTGACAAATTTTATGAAGCAATGGCTAATGGTGCGGATACCAAGACATCCCAGATCAATATGGAAGAATTTGTGGAGTATTTTGAGCCGTTTTTACAGGAAGGGAAGGATATCATCCATCTGACACTTTCTTCCGGTATTTCCGGTGTATACAATTCAGCCATGCTCGCAAAAGAGGAGCTTGCCGAAAAGTATCCTGACCGCAAGATCTATATCATTGATTCACTTGCCGCATCTTCCGGTTACGGACTTCTGATGGACAAGCTGGCCGATCTGCGTGACGAAGGAATGGACATTGATACGCTCGCAAAATGGGCTGAAGATAACCGTCTGAAATTGAACCACTGGTTCTTTTCCACCGACCTTACCTTTTATGTAAAGGGCGGACGTATTTCCAAAGCTGCAGGCGCAATTGGTGGCATGCTGAATATCTGTCCACTGTTAAATGTAGATCTGGAAGGACGTCTGATTCCCAGACAGAAGATCCGCACCAAGAAAAAAGTCATTGCTGCTATCGCAGAAAAGATGAAAGAGCTCGCTGAAAACGGAACTGATTACAACGGCAAATGCTACATTTCCCAGTCAGCCTGCTATGAAGACGCCAGAGCGGTTGCAGATCTCGTAGAAGCTGCATTCCCGCATCTGAACGGCAAGGTGGAGATCAACTCTATCGGTACAACGATCGGCAGTCATACCGGTCCTGGCACTGTTGCCCTTTTCTTCTGGGGGCAGGAACGTACAAATTAGTAAATAAATTTACTTTTTTCATAATTACAGAGACGAATATGCAGTGCACATCCTCGCGGAGCATTTTTATGTAACAGGAATGAAGTTTCCTATTACAGAGACGAGATACGCTCTGCGAATCTCGCTCTGATTAGCGGTCGTCAAATGCACCGCATAAATGCGTGCATTTTCCTCGTCGCCATAACATAAAAAACAGGAGCCGTAACTTATCTATCCATAAGCTATGGCTCCTGTTTTTCTCCCTTTCATACTGCCATATCGCAAAAGCTCCTATGCAGCATATCTCCTCATAATCCGTTAGAACATGTCCTTTCCCTGTATATTCTTCCTTATGCAGGTACAACGATTCCTGACTTGTCTGCTATATCGCATCGTATCCCTCCTTTTCCCACCGAAAGTGCATAAACTATAGTTATTTATACGCATAATAACTATAGCAATTTGAACTTTCCATGTCAATAAACTAAACTATGGTTATGATCCTTGTACAGCGCAGATACTTGCGCAGGTGATCAACCGCAATGAACAGGAAAACAGCTGATTCTGAAGCTGATCAAGGATCTGACCAGATATGTCGACAATGTTTCTAATCTTTAGGATAGCATACTTATTACTTCTTCTAAAGATGTGACAAAAATTGTGACAAACTTTTTCTGTACACATCGGTTCTACTTGGATTTTTTCTGAAAACCGGTTATAATAAATGCAGTTATTATTTTCGTACATATCGCAGGGGTTCATATAAGAGGGGGAGCACACATATGAAATCACTTCATACACTGTTAAAGGAATACATAGCAAAGAGCAATTACACCATATATCAGCTGGCAATAGACAGCGGCATCAATCGTACCACACTCCAAAAGGCATTATCTGGTGAACGTCCCATCAGTCTTGAAAATTTACAGAAGATTCTTCCTTTTCTCGCACTTTCCGTCGCAGAAAAAAGGGAGCTGGATCAGGCGTTTCTGATTTCGCAGATCGGCGAAATAACTTACCAGAAACATATGTATCTGAAGAATCTGCTGGAGGGCGTCAATCTTCCGGTCTCTGATCTGCCTGCACCAAAGCAGGGCACAACCGTCCTACCCGGTCTGCAGCTGCAGCAAGCCTGTCCTGTAAGTGGAAGCTATCCAATCATCACAACGATCTGTAATCTGCTGGCTGCAGAAACATCCGAAGGAGCCGGAGCTTACTTATATACCATTTCCGACTTTCACAATCAGTTCTTCTGTAATTTATACATACAGTTACAGGCAGCCAACCTCAATATGCTCCAGGTCAAACATATCGTGACCTTCTCCAAAGTATCTGGCAATCATGACGAAGCATCCCTGTCAAACCTCAAAACACTTTCTACTTTATTTCCGTTTGCCATGTCGACACCACGGGACTGCAGCCTTTATTATTGTTACGAGGAGATCGCAGCGCAGAAGCTCTCCGGTATACCGTATCCTTATTATCTGGTACTTCCCCAGAATGTTGTTCTTTTATCCGGTAATTGCCAGAATGCGCTCATTTTACCGAAAGAATGTGTTCCGTTTTATCAGCAGCACTTTGATGGTATGCTGCAGTCATCCATGCCACTTCTGGATGACATTGACACAGCCTCTTTCCTGTCTACGTGTATTTCTCTTTCCAGCAGTGCACGGTATATTTATACACTGGAAACACAGCCTTGCATTGCTTCCTTTTTAGATGAGGATATGATCGCAAGATGTATTAATTCGGAGCTTGATCCCTCACAGATCCGGCTGCTGTCCCAGACATTGTTGGAGCACTGTAATAACTTACAGCATACCCCTGACTTTTTGTCTATCTTTTCCAGAAAGGGATATGATGATTTTGTTGAAAACGGTATTATTTATCAGATTCCTTCCGGTTACTATCATCCTCTTTCGATTGAAGACCGGATCCTGCTCCTGCAGCGCCTGATCCATGCCAACCAATCCGGACAAAAACGTTTTATCCTCGCCAGAGGGGAGGCATTCCGTCCCCAGATGGAGTTTTTTATCTATGACGGTGCCATTTTATTTACACGTACACCGGATAACGGTTCTGCGCAGATCTGTATTATGAAAGAGCCTCATATCATTCAGATTTTTAAGGATTTTCTGTTACATACATCCTACTATAAGTTGATCTATACAGCTGAGGAAACAACCGAACTTTTCCGGAAAAGTATCACCCAGCTAACTGGGCAGTTATCGGACTGATTTCTGCCGATATATAGTTTCCCGATACGAAATAAAGTGTGTGCATCCACTGTAACAGGAACAAAGTTTCCCAATGCGCAAAAAGCGAGCCGGCTTTAACCCCTTAAAGCCGGCTCTTTCTATAATAACTATAACCCAAAATACCCTTATTTTATTTTTCTTCTGCTGTAACTGTCTTTTTCACTTCTTTTTTCTTCGGCAGAACAACCTTGTCAAGCTTCCAGATATCATCTACATATTCCTGAATGGTTCTGTCTGATGTGAACTTGCCGGAGCATGCTGTGTTTAAGATTGCACTCTTTGCCCAGCCCTTTTCATCTTTATAAGCTGCTTCTACCTTCTTCTGTGCTTCAGCGTAAGACTTGAAATCCTTCAGGATGAAGTAAGTATCTGCCTTTGCCGTACACTGTGTATTCAGCAGCGAATTGTAAAGATCTCTGAACAGCTCAGGATCCTGTGGTGAGTATGTACCGTTGATCAGCTGCATCAGTACCTTACGGATATCTGCATCATTATTGAAGATCTCCATCGGATCGTATCCGCCGCAGTTCTCATAATGGATCACTTCATCAGAAGAAAGACCGAAGATAAATGCATTTTCTGCTCCAACTTCTTCTACGATCTCCACGTTGGCACCATCCATTGTTCCGATCGTCAGCGCACCGTTTAACATAAACTTCATGTTACCTGTACCGGATGCTTCCTTGGATGCTGTGGAAATCTGCTCGGAAACATCTGCTGCCGCAAAAATCAGCTCTGCATTGGATACACGATAATTCTCAATAAATACAACCTTGATCTTACCATTGATAGATGCATCGTTATTGATCACATCAGCTACGGAGTTGATCAGCTTGATCGTCAGCTTGGCATTCTTATAACCGGCTGCTGCCTTTGCACCGAAGATGAATGTTCTAGGGAAAAATTCCATATCCGGATGCTCTTTGATCTCATTGTATAAGTACATAACGTGCAGGATATTCAAAAGCTGACGTTTGTACTCGTGCAGACGTTTTACCTGTACATCGAAGATAGAACGTGGATCTACTTCAACACCATTGTGCTCTAAGATATATTTTGCAAGTCTTACCTTGTTCTGATATTTGATGTTCATGAATTCCTGCTGTGCTTTTTCATCATCCGCATAAACAGCAAGCTTCTTGATCTTTGGCAGATCCGTGATCCAGTCTGCACCTACATGTTCTGTTACCCACTCTGCAAGAAGTGGATTTGCGTGGAGCAGGAAACGACGCTGTGTGATACCGTTTGTCTTGTTGTTGAACTTCTCAGGCATCATTTCATAGAAGTCTTTCAGCTCCTGGTTCTTTAAGATCTCTGTATGCAGTCTTGCAACACCGTTTACGCTGTAGCCTGCTGCAATTGCCAGATGAGCCATCTTGACCTGACCGTCATAGATGATCGCCATCTTGCGGATCTTCTCCTGATTACCGGGATATTTTGCTTCGATCTCCATCACAAAACGACGGTTGATCTCTTCTACGATCTGATAAATACGCGGAAGCAGACGGCTGAACAGCTCGATCGGCCATTTCTCCAGTGCTTCTGCCATGATCGTATGGTTTGTATAAGCACATGTCTTTGTTGTGACATCCCATGCTTCATCCCATGTTAAATAATATTCATCCATCAGAATACGCATCAGTTCTGCAACTGCAACGGTCGGATGGGTATCATTCAGCTGGAAGGTAACCTTCTCATGGAATTTACGGATATCATCATGGGAACGCATATACTTCTCAACTGCTTCCTGTACGGATGCGGAAATAAAGAAGTACTGCTGTTTCAGACGAAGCTCTTTACCTGCATAATGATTGTCATTCGGATACAGGACTTCTACAATATTTCTTGCAAGGTTTTCCTGTTCTACAGCCTTGCGGTAATCACCTTTATCAAAAGAATCGAGCTGGAAGCACTCTACAGGCTGTGCATCCCAGATACGAAGTGTATTTACAATACCATTGCCATAACCTACAACCGGCAGATCATACGGTACAGCAGTTACTGACTGATAACCTTCCTGCTTGAAGTTGTTGCGGCCGTTTTTATCCTGATATACGGATACATAACCACCGAATTTAACTTCTTTGGAGTATTCGGGACGACGGAGCTCAAACGGATTGCCATCTGCTAACCAGTTATCCGGTACTTCCACCTGATAGCCGTCGCGGATCTCCTGCTTGAACATACCGTAGCGGTAACGGATACCACAGCCGTAAGCAGAATAACCAAGAGTTGCAAGAGAATCCAGGAAACATGCTGCAAGTCTTCCCAGACCACCATTACCGAGTGCTGCATCCGGCTCCTGATCTTCGATCACGTTGATATCAACACCAAGCTCTTCCAGTGCTTCCTTTGCCTGATCATAAGCCTGCAGGTTGATCATGTTATTACCAAGTGCACGGCCCATTAAGAATTCCATGGACAGATAGTAAACTGTCTTCGGATCTTTTTTTTCGTATTCTTTCTGTGTTTCCATCCAGTTTTCCACGATCTGATCCTTGACTGCATAAGATACTGCCTGAAAAATCTGCTGGTCAGTTGCTTCCTCCATCGTCTTACGATAAAGAGTTCTTACATTGTAGAGCACGCTGCGCTTGAAGAGTTCCTTATCAAACGTAGATGAAACAGGTACTGTTGTCTTCTTAGCCATTTCTGCCTCCTAGAAATATAATATTCGATTGCGAACTTTACTTAATCGTTTTCGTACTTATTTATTATACAATAAAATGTAAGAAAAAGGAAGAAAAAACAACAAAATCATCATTTTTCCACAATATTTCCCAAATTACCTGATAGCGATCCACCTTGTTTTCCAGATCAATCCCATCCGTCGTATGTCTGTAAATCATTTTGTCGAAACACGGACATTTTGACAGAAACTGCAGGCGGTAAAACACAAAAGCATGTCCATATATTTCCTTTGCCAGTTGTTTATGGCTGACATTGTTCCACTTCTTTTTCCAAATGATTTGACCGGCTTTTTTATCGCTTTACGGTTTGCTTTACAAGTGCACATCGAAAGAGGACCGCTAAATACTTAGCGGTCCCCTTGGATTCAAAAATCATTTCGTCCTTACAAACTCTATTTGACGGTTATTTGAACCTTTGCAGTTTTCTTTCCTGATTTTACAATAATTGTTGCTTTCCCTTTCTTCTTAGCTTTGATAACACCCTTGTTAGTAACGGTAGCAACGCTCTTCTTGCTTGACTTGAATGTTACCTTATCAGGTGTTGTGATCGGATTCGTCACAACCTTGAGTGTGAGCTTTTTGCCCTTCTTCAGGGTAGCCTTCTTAACTACACGATCTGTCTTGGCATTCTTCACTGTTACCTTTTTGGTCGCAACCTTCTTTGCTTTAACGTATACTGTGATAGAAGCCTTTGCGCCCTTGTCTGTCGTGACAGTGATCGTCGCCTTACCGACCTTCTTACCTGTGATCTTGCCCTTATTTGTTACAGTAACGACCTTCTTGTTTGATGTTTCCCACTTCACAATCTTGTCGCCTGCAGTAATCGCAATATCCTTAGCTAAGTTAGTAGATGATTTGCGTTTCTGGATGGAAGTAGACTTCGCAGAGAATTTGGCAACATACTTCGTTACATCTTCCGGCTTTGTCTCTTCGGTTGTCTTCTTGCTCTCTTCGACAGCCTGCTGATATGCAGCTTCTGCCTCTGTAAGCAGCTTTAACTGACTAGCCTCAACCAGCTTCTTCTGATCCTCTGTCAGTGCGGCATATGCTTTTCTGGCAGCCTCAACCTTAGCCTTGCTGTCCTCTGATGCATCTACCTTACCGATGGCTGCAATTGCTTTCTTAACGGCATCAGCCTTCGCTGCATCCTCCTTCGCTTTCTTTTCTGCCTCAGCCTTAGCTGCAGCATCAAGTGCATCGTAAGCTTCCTCTGCATCTGTCAGAACCTTCAGCTCCTCTGCCAAGATCAGCTTCTTCTGATCTTCTGTAAGTGCATCATATGCCTTTCTTGCTGCATCGATCAGTGCCTTGCTGTTTTCTGCGAGTTCAACCTTACCGATCGCATTAATCAGCTCCTTTACATCGGAAGCAGCCTTATTATTGGCTCCTGCCTCTGCTGCTGCAAATGTCTTCTTTGCTGCCAGATAGCCTGAAACGCCTGCTCTGTCTGCAAAGGAAAGTGCGGCATATTTTTGGTCAATCTCTTTTAATAATTCCTTGTTTTTTGCTGTATAATCAGCACCCAAAGCCTTGATAAGCTCATTTACTGCATTGACAGCATCCTGATTTGTGATAACACCGTCTGCCAATACTGCAGTGCCGTATACACTTGGATTCTGATATCCGTTTCCGCTGGCATCATACCAGTTCAGTGTACCAAGACGGCTGCCATCCTTAGCATCATTAATCTGTACATCCAGACCAATCAGTTTTCCTGCCTCCGGTGAAAGCGCAGTCCATTTGATTGCAGTCTCAATGTAGTAGCCTTTTCCATCTTCCTTCTCTTTTGTAGCAGATACGATATTTTCTGCCTTACAAGAGGTTCCATTGAATGTCTGAAGATTCTTGTAGCTTACGCGATACTGCTTATCATTGTCATCAAAGCTACCGGATTTCTCATTCAGCTCATCAATAAAGATTTCCGTTGAATCCTGCTGATAAGCATCACTTGCTGTGTCATCCAGTGCATCATCCGTTACATCTAACATAACATAAAGATTATCCGCATCCCAGGAAACCTTTGTTTCAGCTGTTGTTGTCAATGCACTGCCGGATTTTACCTCTAACTTGGATGCAGGGATATCTTTCCACTCTGCAATGTCACCATCAATGATTGCAGAACCCTTTGTGATTGCCATAAACGGCTTCATAGACAATACGGCATAATATTTGCTGCTGTTCTCCTGATTGTTTGTCGTATCATTGTAAGAATAGGTGTTTCCATCCTTTTTCACTACAACGTCAAATGATACTTTATCAAGCGGGTTCATGGTCATCGGAACCGTAAATTCAGCCTTATATCCACCGTCAACATCCTTCAGTTCCTCGCCTGTTGCATTTTTCCTGACAAAATCACCTGTCTTATCTCCTTTTGAATTTGCAGGATCAACATACAGGATAATTTCGCTGTCTGCTGTCTTCTCAGACTTTACGACAACCTGAACCTTCAATTCATTTGCGTTCCAGATTGGTCTTATGATGACATCATCTGTTCCTGCAGCAAATCTGATCGCATTTGCATACTCAAACTTGTCAGTCTGCATTGCATTGACATCGCGCACAAGCGGCTCGAGCTGTGATGCATTTACAAATGCCCAATATGCCGGTTTTGCACCATAATAATCATCAAACAAGAGCGGATACTGCGGTGTCTTGCCGTCTGCAGAGCCACCGACACTGTTCGAGGTCTTTAACCAGGAAACTGGGTCATGCGTACCCCAGATTGTGATGTTCTGTACATATCCCTTCAGGGAACGGGGATTGTTTTTATGCTCCTCATTGATCTTACGGACAATTTCGTAGATATCTTTGTATCTGTGACCTTCCTTGGTAAACTCTGTTTCCAAATCTTTTCCGTCAAATCCGACACTGGATTTGATATCAAGCTCTGTGATATGAACCACATCTGCAATCTCTGCATACTTACGTGTCGCTGTCTCAATCGTCTCGTAGGTCGGTGTGAGCATGTCGTGATGCCCCTGCATACCGGCACCGAGCTTTCGTCCCTCCGTGAGGACTTCACGGATTTCTTTCAGGAAGCGGCAAATTGTCGCAGCCTTTACAGGATCACAGTCGTTGTAATCATTATAGAAAAGAATGGTGTCTTCTGCCAGATACTGATCTGCAGACTTGAATGCCTGCAGGATATACTCTGTAGAACCGCCGTAAATAGCTGCCCAGTCAGTTCCCATTCTGATTCCGCCCGCATCACTTGCCTGTTCATTTACAACATCCCACGCATAGATAAGTCCCGGGAATTCTGTATCAAAATGTTTGCCAACCTTTTCGATATACCAGTCGATACGCTTATTCATTTCTTCTTTGGAAACATACGCGCCGTCTGACTTAAAATCTTCTCTGAACCACCATGTCGGTGTCTGGCTGTGCCATACAAACACATGACCTCTCATCTTGATAGGTTCAGAAGGATTGTTTTTATTGTACTCCGCAAAATGCCGTGCAACCTTATCTGCACTCTCAAAATTCAGCTTGCTTTCCAGCTCCTCCAGTGTGCTGACACCCGGTTCGCCGGAACCGAGAATAGATTCCGGTTTCATCTCATTCTCGCATGTAACACTATTGAAGTGCTTCTCAACTAACTTCATGGTGTTCTCATTGTCAAGACTGCTCACCGGAAGGGCTACACCCATATACTCCACACCATTTCCGGTTTTCTGCACTTCTTCATGCAAATCCGGTATTGTCATATCCACCTTTGGAATTCTCATTTCGGCAATCTGGAGATTGTCGATGTCAAATGTAATTCCGGCGCTTCCCTCAAAACGAATCTGGGATTCCGGCAGTTCATTTGCATTTTCCGCAATCACCATGGTTCCGGATACCTTTTGCCATGCATCAGTGAGCTCATAGCTCTCGTCATATGTAATCTGTGCGGACTCCTGGTTTTTATAGTCGCTGTCATGTACCAGAACTGACATGCTGACCTTCGGCGTACTTACCTTGGTCGCATCTGCTATTCTGGCATAATATGTGAATTCATATGCCTTATCTGCTGTAATTCCGGTCTTATAGTTCATCTGAACTGTCGGCACGACAGCTTCGCCTTCCAGCCCGTTGGGGCTGACTGTATTGGGGCTGACTGTATTGGCACTGACGGAAGAGGCACGCATGTATTTACTGCCCAGCGTCTTTTTCGGTGCCGGATCTTTCTCTGAATAAGAACAGTACGCGATCAGAGAATCCTCTTTTGTCTCATCTCTCCACTTTACGTCATTCCAGTAGCCTGTATTTTCGAAGTTTCCGTTAAAGCCTGCCATGATATCTTTTTTTGCATCAATGACACGCTCTGCACTCTTTGCATTGATCGTAATGCTGTCAAACGTCATGGTGATAGGCGTTGCAGGCGTTGCTTCCGAGGTCGTCATAATGCCGACATACCGAGCGGTTTTGCCGAGATCATCACTGGTTGCATTTAATGTATTGCTGCCATATGCCACTCCGACATCTCCGTTTCTTTGATCGGTATTAAAGTTTGCCTCGGAAAGAAGCTTCGGAGAAAGCCCTGCTTGAGAAGAACCCTCCGCTACATTTAACCTGATTCCCGTAATGATCATTCCGGCAAGTTCTTCCGGCAGGCGGAAAAATACTTGCCCATACTGCCTTGTCATAGTCACTGATAATTTTCCGTCTTCTCCTATTGCAGCTGTTGCACCCGTTTCTTCATCATCCGCAGCTGCCAGCGTTAGCTTATCAAAGGTGTAATCCTTTGAGACAGCACCCTCCGATGATTCTGCTTCTACGATTTCAATATTAACATCGTCGATCAGATAGTCCGCAGTTCCGCTGCCTGTTGAAAAATAAAGCTCCTTTGCTCCTTCCGGAATCGTTACGGTACCGGAAAGCGCAGTCCACTCTCCTGGCGTTACATTCGTGTTGAGCAGCCAATTGTAGTAGTCCTTGCTATCAGATCCTGTTCCTGTCACTTCGCATACAATCTGCGTATCTTCCGTCTTCATAAAAACACTGATATTTGCGGTTGCACCGGCATAGGCAGATACATCATAAGCATATGTATGCCAGTTCTGCGTACGTCCGGAAAGCTGAAGTGCCTTTCCAGCATGCCCCTCTTCCACGACTGTCAAACTACCTGAGCCTCTGACATATCCCTTCGGTTCACCGCTTTCAAAGTCTTCTGCAATGTCAATCGTAGCTGCAAGCGCTTCAATCGCACCGGAATATTCTGCCGGTACAAATGCTGTTCCGGGAACTACCATTGCCACACTCAGCATCATCGCAAGAAACCTACTTCCTGCTTTTTGAACAATTTTCTTGTTCTTCATAATAACCCTCCATTTTCTTAGATTTGCCGATCCGGACATGCCCCATTCGCTTGTGCCCTTTCGGCATTTTTGTGTAACAGGCATATTTATGTGCTTTTTACATATCAGACATTACGTTTTACAGCACAAAATATCCCTGTACAAGTATTTTAAATGTAGCTTTTTTAAGGAGGGTTCGCTTTGCAAATCTTGCTTTTTCCATCAACAGATTTTGCTATGCGTCCAATTTTGTGTAAGATTGCTATTTTTCAGATTTTGCTTCGTTCATTTTGTATATGAACTCCTGCTCTTTAACATTTTTCCAATATTTTTCATGATGCCTACATTCAATATCATTTCAGTGACAAAAATCACAAACAGATCTCCAAGGATCATCCCCACATAATAAAATAAATCCTGCTTGAGATGATGCATTTTGCGCATCGCAAGATCCAGTTGGCGCTGTACTTTTTTTTATTTCAAACTCAACTATCTCCACCTGCTGATGCAAAAGATAGTCGCGGTTATCCTTGTAGAAATATTCCCGATGCATAGATCCCCCTGCTATATACGCGGATAGGCGGGAATCTCTTCCCGCCTATCCTGCTGTCAAATTGCGATTTTATTCTTTCTTTTGTTACCCATTGCTTACTGTTTCTCTACGGAAAGCGTTACCTTCTCTCCGTTGACATTCCACTCTTTGCTGTTTGCATAAACCGCATCTTTATCGATGGAATCCGCAAGAACCTTATCTGCGATTGCTTTTTCATTCTTAGCTGCGATCGCCGCAAGCTTGTCGTTACCTGCAATACCTACTTTGATGTGATCCATCACTTCAAAGCCGGAATCCTTACGCATTGTCTGGATCTTGGAAATGATCTCGGCCGCAAAGCCTTCTTCGACCAGTTCTTCTGATAAGTTGCAGTCAAGTACAACTGTCACGGTATTGTCAGCCTCTGACATATAGCCTTCCTTCTGGCTCATTTCGATGAGGAGATCTTCCTTACCGAGGGAAACTTCTGTACCGTTTACATCAAATACAAGATTTTCGCCTGCATTTAATTTATCCATGGCTTCATTGCCGTCTACATTTGCAAGGTATTCTTTGATACCGCCAAGCTGTTTTCCGTATTTCGGGCCTACCGTCTTCAGCTGTGGCTTGAAGGTGTAGGTTGTGAATTCTCTGACATCGTCTGTGAATTTTACTTCTTTGACATTCAGCTCTTCTTCAATGATCTCCTGATAGAAGTCGGAAAGTGCTTTCTCAGCCTTTACAAACATCGTACCGATCGGCTGTCTGTTCTTGATGTTAGCTGTATTTCTGGCTGCACGTCCCATAACAACGATCTTCAGTACTTCTTCCATGTCTTCTTCCAGCTGCTTATCCACATAGGCAGGATTTGCAACCGGGAAGTCACACAGATGAACGGATTCCGGTGCTGACGGATCATTTACACATACCAGATTTCTGTAAATGTCCTCTGTCATAAATGGGATCATCGGTGCTGCAAGTTTCGCTACGGTAACAAGTGCTGTATATAATGTCATGTAAGCATTGATCTTATCCTGCTCCATGCCCTTTGCCCAGAAACGTTCACGGCTTCTGCGGACATACCAGTTACTCATCTGGTCTACAAAATCATCAAGTGCTCTTGCAGTCTCAGGGATTTTGTAATTTTCAAGGTCTGTATCCACCTCTGTGATCAGAGAGTTTAATTTTGATAAGAGCCACTTATCCATAACCGGGAGCTTGTCATATTCCAGTGTATATTTAGACGCATCAAAGCCGTCAATATTGGCATATAAAACAAAGAATGCATAGGTGTTCCAGAGTGTTCCGAGGAACTTACGCTGTCCTTCCTGCACTGCCTTGCCATGAAAACGGTTAGGCAGCCATGGTGCGGAGTTGATGTAGAAATACCAGCGGATCGCATCTGCGCCGTAAGTAGCCAGTGCATCGAACGGATCAACCGCATTGCCCTTTGACTTACTCATCTTCTGTCCGTTTTCATCCTGTACATGTCCGAGCACGATAACGTTTTCATACGGTGCTTTGTTGAACAGGAGAGTAGACTCTGCCATCAAGGAATGGAACCAGCCACGTGTCTGGTCAACAGCCTCTGAAATGAACTGCGCCGGGAACTGCTGCTTGAACAGCTCCTGATTTTCAAACGGATAATGATGCTGTGCAAATGGCATGGCACCTGAATCGAACCAGCAGTCGATTACTTCAGGAACACGCTTCATTGTCTTGCCACAGTCCGGGCAGGTAAATGTAACAGCATCGATATATGGACGGTGCAGCTCTACCTTGGCATCATCAGGATTTCCGCTTCTCTCGGCGAGCTCAGCGCGGCTTCCGATCGATTCCAGATGTCCGCAGCCTTCGCATTCCCAGATGTTCAGAGGAGTACCCCAATAACGGTTACGGGAAATTGCCCAGTCCTGGATATTTTCAAGCCAGTTACCGAAACGGCCTTTTCCGATAGATTCCGGAATCCAGTTTACCGTATTGTTGTTACGGATCAGGTCATCTCTGACTGCTGTTTCTTTGATGTACCAGGATTCTCTTGCATAATAGATCAGTGGTGTATCACATCTCCAGCAGTGTGGATATTCATGCTCAAATTTCGGTGCATCAAACAGTTTTCCTTCTTTGTCAAGATCGATCAGAACGTCTTTATCCGCATCCTTTACAAATTTGCCGGCGTAAGGTGTTTCTTCTGTCAGCTGGCCTTTTCCGTCTACAAACTGTACAAACGGAAGATCATAGTTACGTCCGACATTCGCATCATCTTCACCGAATGCAGGTGCAATGTGTACGATACCTGTACCGTCTGACATGGTTACATAGCTGTCACATGTCACAAAGAAGCCCTTCTTGTTCTGTTTATCTGCCGTTTCCTTTGCGCAGGCATATAACGGTTCATATTCTTTGTATTCCAGATCTTTTCCTTTGTAGGTTTCCAGAATTTCATATGCCTTGTTGCCATTTTCTTCGTTCGCCAGTCTGGAAGATAAAACAGTATCCAGAAGTGCTTTTGCCATGTAGTAAGTATAGCCGTCAGCAGCTTTTACTTTTACATATTCCTCATCCGGGTTTACGCAGAGAGCCACATTACTTGGCAATGTCCATGGTGTTGTTGTCCATGCCAGGAAATACGCATCTTCTCCCGTCACCTTGAAACGAACGATGGCAGAACGCTCTTTGACTGTTTTATAGCCCTGTGAAACCTCTGCTGTCGATAAAGGGGTACCACAGCGTGGGCAGTACGGAACGATCTTGAAGCCTTTGTAAAGCAGGCCTTTGTTCCAGATCTGGTTCAGTGCCCACCACTCAGACTCGATAAAATTGTCATCATACGTTACGTATGGGTTATCCATATCAGCCCAGAAACCGACAGTTCCTGAGAAATCTTCCCACATTCCTTTGTATTTCCATACGGATTCTTTACATTTTTCGATGAATGGCTCAATACCGTATTCCTCGATCTGCTCTTTTCCGTTCAGACCAAGCATCTTTTCAACTTCCAGTTCAACCGGTAAGCCGTGGGTATCCCAGCCTGCCTTACGAGGTACCATGTATCCCTTCATGGTACGGTATCTCGGGATCATATCTTTAATTACACGAGTCAGGACATGTCCGATATGCGGCTTGCCATTTGCGGTTGGCGGGCCATCATAAAAGGTATAAGTCGGACAGCCTTCTCTTGCTTTCATGCTCTTCTGGAAAATATCGTTTTCGCGCCAGAATTTTTCTGTTTCTTTTTCGCGGTCTACGAAATTCAGATTCGTGGATACTTTTTGATACATCTTCGTTTTCCTCCTGTTTACTGTTTCTTCACTTCGTATGCATGTGCGGTATCGGGGATTTTGTTCCTCTTCCCCACTCGAAATCCCTGCTGCTTCGCATCAGTCGCACTAACGTGCTTCTGGATTTCTCGCGCCTGCGGCGGTCGCTTGCGACGCCTACATTGCACGCCGCAGTGCGCATCCCCGCGGAGCGTTTCTTGTGTAATGGGAATGAAATTTCCCATTACACTCAAAAATCCTGCCGGCCTCGCCGGCAGCCGTGCTTCGCACTCTATGATTTTTTCGTTGTACGTTCGGGCAAAATCAAATACAAGCTTCGCTTGTGCTTGATTTTGTTCCTCACTACAAAACCCCCGTCCTGTAAAAGGACGGGGGTAATATCTCCGAAACCACCTGTTACTGCATACTCACTTACGATTTATATGCGCCCGTCGTAACGAGACGGATACGGCAGAACCTACTCATTTTCGATCTTTCAGCCTGCAACTCAGAAGTGATATTCAATCATCTGCTACTCGCACCGGTCTTGCACCGTCACCAGCTCGCTTTGCCTTTTACAAATGATCTACTGTCTTCGTCATAGTCATTATCTAAGGGTGATTATAATTCTGTGATGCCCGCATTGTCAAGTGGTTATTGTGCCATCTTCCTCTGATTCCATCAGCTTATGCATGATTTCCTGTCCTGTTTTGGTCGCAGCCAGACCGCCAAGCGCAGTTTCCCGGAAAGCACTGTCCATTTTACAGCCGACTTCCTGCATTGCGTCGATCACCTCATCCGGCGGTATTCTGCTTTGAATGCCCGCCATTGCCATATCCGCGCAGGAGATCGCATTTACACAGCCCAGCACATTTCTTTTTACGCAGGGAATCTCCACAAGTCCCGCAACCGGATCGCAGACAAGTCCCAGCAATCCTTTCAGTGCCAGCGCCGCCGCATGGCATATCTGCTCATCACTGCCGCCCTGCAGATAAACAAGTGCGCCCGCTGCCATGGCAGATGCTGAACCGATCTCTGCCTGACAGCCTCCTTCCGCACCACTGATGGAAGCACGCTGTGCGATCACTTCTCCAATGCCGCCTGTGACAAATAGTGCCTTTAAGATTTCTTCCTTTGGCACCTGTTTCATTTCATAATAGGGAAGAAGAACCGCCGGGATCACACCGCAGGAGCCTGCTGTCGGTGCTGCAACGATCTTTCGCATACAGGCATTGGATTCTGCCATTTTGAGTGCTGTGATCATGGCTTCTTCCATAAAAGAGCCGCAAAGCGTATTACCTGTTTTCGCATACGCCTCCAGCTTTCCGCCCTCCGCACCGACCAGTCCGCTGGCAGACAGCCTTTCCTGTCTGTAGGTTTTCACAGTCTGCTCCATGGTATCGAAGATCTTTTCCATGTAAGCAAAGGATTCTTCCCGCGAAGCGCCGCGCTGCGTCATATCGTCATACAGCATATATTCCCAGAAACGCTTTTTTTCGGTCTGGCACCAGTCCAGAATTTCCTGCAGTGATAGTTCCATAATTTCTCCTCTTGACATATTATGATGTCGGGGGCAAAAGCCCGGGCTTTGATGCTCATATCGGGGCAGGTCCCAAGGTCTTTCAACCACTTATGAGCAAGCTCATGTGGTTTTAGACCTTTTG
>ERZ506887.138-NODE-138-length-46101-cov-5.054011_pt1 | contig 46101 bp, 40 predicted proteins | sample MGYA00512905_ERZ506887 | MGnify/ENA metagenome assembly ERZ506887 | reverse complement strand
CTTGTTAACCTGTCAACTTGTTAACCCGTTAACCTGAAATTCCGCCAACGGGTAAGCTCTATCAAGCAGAACTATAAGCAACTTCATTAAATTTTCCATTAAGTACTAAAGCACACTTATGGGGGATTTATTGTGCCAAATAGTCAGTAACCATGTAGAGTAGGAGAAAGGCTGCTTTTAAATGACTTAGCAAATGACTTTGGCACAGGTATTTTTCCACACTTTACGCAGCGTTAAATCTTATTTTTTTGAAAGGAGTATGCAATATATCGAATATTTTTACGATATTTGCCCCTAAGATAGGTGTTTTGAACAAAAGAAGAGATATGCGTTCACTATGCGCCCATCTATTATTTATTAATAATAAAATACGGACAATGCGCGACACAAGCCTTGCTGTTGTCCGACTCAATTAAAATAAATGGAATTTTCAGCAAAACAAATAGCCGAATATTTGGGAGGTGTTGTTGAAGGAGACGAAAATGCGTCAGTCAAGACATTTGCCAAAATTGAAGAAGGTGTAACGGGAGCTATATCATTTTTAGCCAATCCGCATTATGCTCATTACCTTTATGATACACAATCGAGCATTGTACTCGTTAACAAAGACTTTAAACCTGAGAAGGAAGTAAAGACGACACTCATACGTGTTGAAAATGCTTATGAAGCCATTGCTCGATTACTGACCTTGTATCAGTCTACAATACAAAAACGTACAGGTATTCACCCCTTGGCTTGTGTAGCTGAAAGCGCAACAATTGGTGAAGGTAGCTATGTGGGTCCCTTTGCCTATATTGGCGAACACGCCGTGATAGGAGAAGGTTGCCAAATATACGCAGGCGTGGTGATTGAAGAGCGTGCCATTGTTGGCGATGACTGTTTATTCTACCCCAACGTGTCTGTTTATCACGACTGTAAAATTGGTAATCGTGTCACCTTACACTCAGGCTGCGTTATAGGTGCCGATGGCTTTGGCTTTGCGCCTGCTGCTGATGGATATGAAAAAATTCCACAAATAGGCATCGTAACTATTGAAGACGATGTTGAAATTGGTGCCAACACCTGTGTTGACCGTTCAACTATGGGTTCTACCTATGTGCGCAAAGGCGTAAAGCTTGACAATTTAGTACAAGTGGCTCACAACTGCGAAGTTGGTGAAAATACAGTTATGTCAGCTCAAGTAGGTGTAGCTGGCTCTACCAAAATTGGCAAGTGGTGCATGTTTGGCGGACAAGTAGGCATAGCAGGTCATGCCGTAATAGGTGACCGCGTATTATCTGGTGCACAAGCAGGTATTGCGGGTAGTATTAAAAAAGGTCATGTCACCATACAGGGTTCACCCGCTATTGATGCACATAACTTTATGCGTTCAAGCGTAGTATTTAAATATCTGCCTGAAATGCGTAAAGAAATAGAGGCTTTAAAGAAAGAAGTGGAAGAACTGAAAAAGAATAAATAACAAGCATTTAGGAGCAACGCACTATTTATGCATGCTTTCTACTTTAAGCTTTACATCATATAAATTTATGTTGAAACAAAAGACTTTAGCTGGTAGTTTCTCATTATATGGAAAAGGATTGCACACTGGATTGAATCTAACCGTTACCTTTAATCCCGCTCCTGAGAATCACGGCTACAAAATACAACGCATTGACCTTGAAGGTGAACCCATTATTCAAGCAATTGCTGAGAATGTTGTTGACACTTCACGTGGAACAGTTGTTGCCAATGGCGATGCTCGCTGTAGCACCATTGAGCATGCCATGGCCGCACTTTACGCCATGGGCATTGACAACTGTTTAATTCAGGTAAATGGTCCCGAATTTCCTATATTAGATGGTAGCTCTATACTTTATGTTGAAAATATAAGCCGCGTTGGGATTGTTGAACAAAACGCTCCCAAGGACTTTTATGTAATAAAGAAGAAAATTGAGTTCCGCGACGAAGAAACGGGTTCATCCATCATTATCTTGCCCGATGAACAGTTCTCTATCACGGCCATGATTTCATTTGAGTCACAGTTCATCAACAGCCAATTTGCTACTCTTGATAGCATGGATGACTTTGTCAAAGACATAGCCTCAGCACGTACCTTTGTGTTTGTACGCGAAATTGAGCCTTTGCTCAAGGCTGGCTTAATTAAGGGAGGTGACCTTGATAATGCCATTGTAATTTACGAGCAGCAGACTTCGCAAGAGAATCTTGACCGTTTAGCTGACCACCTGCACGTTGAGCATCGCGATGCTACTAAGTTGGGATACATTCAAGACCGTCCCTTGGTATGGCAAAATGAACCAGCACGCCATAAATTACTTGACATCATAGGCGACATGGCATTGATTGGCCGCCCCATAAAGGGTAGAATTATTGCTACACGTCCAGGACACACTATTAACAATAAGTTTGCACGACAAATGCGTCGTGAAATTCGTCAGCATGAAATTCAGGCTCCTAACTATGATCCGAATGAGACACCACTGATGGATGTTAACCGCATCCGCGAACTCTTGCCCCATCGCTACCCCATGCAGCTGGTTGACAAGGTGGTTGAAACAGGCTCAAACTTTATTGTTGCTGTAAAGAATGTGACCTCCAATGAAGCTTTCTTCCAGGGTCACTTTCCACAAGAACCTGTTATGCCTGGTGTGTTGCAAATTGAAGCCATGGCACAAGCTGGCGGATTGCTTGTACTGAACTCTATTGAGGAACCCGAGCGTTGGAGCACCTACTTCCTACGTATCAACGATGTGAAGTTCCGTAAAAAGGTTGTACCTGGCGACACTTTATTGTTCCGTGTTGAATTGCTTGCTCCCATTCGTCATGGCATTTCGAGCATGCGAGGCTTTGCCTTTGTTGGCGAAACCGTGGTTATGGAAGCAACCTTTACGGCTCAAATAGTAAAGAATAAATAACAGATTGATTATTGGTAGTTGGATCATAGCAAAGGCTAATCATAAACAAAGAAAAGCAGGCTGGCCCAACTCCTATAATAAGTCAATTGGCTCATGGTGGCTGCATCATTTTGTGTGTAAAAACCAAAATGACTACCCCATCAACATTTTATCTTAAAACATATTTATGATTAGTCCCTTAGCATACATACATCCTGAAGCAATTATTGGCGAAGGATGTGAAATAGGTCCGTTCTGCTACATTGACAAAAATGTGGTGATTGGCAACAATAACCGATTAATGAACAGCGTAACGGTACTTTCAGGCGCACGTATTGGCAATAACAACACTTTGTTTCCTGGTGCTGTGATAGGCGCTATACCTCAAGACTTAAAATTTAAAGGCGAGGAAACAACGGCTGAAATTGGTGACAACAACACCATACGCGAAAACGTAACCATTAATCGTGGTACAGCAGCAAAGGGTAAAACCATTGTTGGATCCAACAACTTGCTGATGGAAGGTATGCATGTGGCACACGATGCTATAGTGGGCAATGGATGCATTATTGGTAACACAACCAAAATTGCAGGTGAAGTGGTTATTGATGACTTTGCTATCATATCGGCTTGTGTGTTGATTCACCAGTTTTGTCACATTGGCAGCTACGTAATGGTGGGTGGTGGTACACGCACCAGTCAAGACATTCCACCATTTTGCATGGCTGCACGCGAACCTGTGGCCTATTGTGGACTTAACTTGGTAGGCTTGCGCCGCCGTGGATTTTCGAAAGAAATAATTGAAAACATTCACAACACTTATCGCTTACTTTACCAGCGCGGTAAGTTACGCGAGGAATGCCTAAAAGAGATTCGTGAAACGATACCCATGAGTCAAGAAATTGAGTATATACTTAATTTTGTCACTTCATCAAAACGTGGCATTATCAAGTAATTTATCAACAAACAAATCATATGGTTTATAGAATTAAATATATTTGTGAAGAGGTTGATGGTTTCGTTCGCGAAGTAAAAATTGATAGCGAGGCAACATTCCTTGATTTGAACAAAATTATATTAAAGTCGTGCAACTATCCTGATGACCAAATGACTTCATTCTACTTATGTAACGATGAGTGGGAACGTGGCGAACAAATTACACGTGAGGATATGGGGAGTGGAAGCTCTGACGAAGACTTTTATGTAATGGAAAAGACACCTCTTTCTGAGTTGATTGAAGACGAAGAACAACGATTAGAATTCGTTTTTGACCCTTTCAGTGATCGTTGCTTTTACCTGGACGTAAAAGAGGTGATTCCAGGTGAACATTTAAGCGAAGCTGAAATTATACGTTCAATGGGAGAAGCGCCACTACAGATTGAAATGTTTGATGACCCTATTGCTGCATTGGGTGGCAAAGGGGGAAAGAAAAAGTCTGCCGCAGCTTCAGACGACTTTGATGACGATGCTCCTTACGCAGGTTTTGGAGGTGCTCAATATAATGATGACGAATTAGACTTAGACGGATTTGAAATATCTGAAGGCAATCCCTATGAGTAATTCTGAAGTCAACGACACTATATAATTAAAAAGGCGTGCTTTGCTAATAACTGTACAATAGTTAATGTGCAAAGCACGCTTTATTTTATTATCAAGAAAGTACGTTAGTTAACAACAAACTTCATAGTTGATAAGTAAATAGAATGAACAAAACACTAAAAGTTATAATAGGTCCTACAGGCATAGGTAAAACAGAGTATGCCATGCAGGTTGCTGAACAGTATGGCTGCCCTATACTAAATGCTGACTCCAGACAAATATATCGTGACATACCCATAGGTACTGCAGCACCTACACTTGATGAACAAAAACGTGTGAAGCATTATTTTGTTGGAATACTCGGACTTGAAGCCTATTATAGTGCCGCACAATATGAACAAGATGCCATGCAACTTATGAATGAGTTGTTTAAGGAACATGACACTTTAGTAATGTCGGGCGGCTCTATGATGTACGTTGATGCTGTATGTAATGGCATTGACGACATTCCTACTGTTGATGATGAAACGCGTGCCCTATTAAAACTGCGCTATGAACAAGAAGGACTGGCTCCTTTGGTTGAAGAGCTGCGTTTGCTTGACCCTGCCTATTATGACATATGCGATAAACGCAATCCAAAGCGTGTGATACATGCACTTGAGATATGCTATATGACAGGACGTACCTTTACTTCATACCGTATTCGAAAACAAGTAAAACGCCCTTTTATTATCGAAAAAATTGGACTTCAACGCCCACGTGACGTTCTATTTGCTCGCATCAACCAACGTGTAGACAAAATGGTTGAGCAAGGATTAATTGACGAGGCAAAACACGTATATCCCTACCGAAACTATAACTCATTAAATACGGTAGGATATAAAGAATTGTTCAAATATTTTGATGGTGAGTGGAACCTTGACTTTGCTTTAGATAAGATACGACGCAACTCACGTGTTTACGCAAAAAAGCAAATGACGTGGTTTAAAAAAGATGATAAAGTGAAATGGATTGAACTTTAAACATTACATTGTAATGTAAATTATGCTTTTGTATTTTTTGATAAGCAACTTTGCTTTATCGTCCAACCTATGGATGGAAGATGAAATATATTAATATTCTTTTCAATTTCAATTGATATACTTCATCGTCCAACCATAGGCTGGACGCAACAGCAAATTGATAGATGTGACAAAGTAGCTTGATATATTTATTCGTCCAGCATATGCTGGACGAATGAGAATATTGATTGAAATGGCAAAGATTACCTATCGAAATAGCAAATCATATTGATATAAGTAAGTACACTCTCTTATTTTAAGTACCATCATTCAGATGAGCTATTCCTCACTCGTTAGCAAATCATTACCAGATTTCTCTGATTCATTTTCATCAAAGTCATTATCAATCTTAACAAGACTGGCTACAACAAACGTCAAGCCACAAAGTACCATTGCTACGATAAAGAAATTAAGGTAGCCAATGGCTTCTTGCAAATAGCCTGCCACCATTCCTGGCAACATCATGCCAAGTGCCATAAGCCCCGTGCAAAAAGCATAATGAGCTGTTGACGACTCACCACGCGAAAAATAAATAAGATAGAGCATGTAAGCTGTAAAGCCAAAGCCATAACCAAACTGCTCGATAAACACACATACACTTAACAAGTCTAATCCTTCGGGTTGTAAGTAAGCAAGCACTATGTAAACGGCATCGGGTAATGTTATACTTAATACCATAGGCCATAGCCAACGACGCAACCCACCACGTTCAGCAGCGATACCGCCTAAAATGCCTCCTAAAGTAAGACCTATAACTCCAACTGTGCCTTGCACCCATCCTAACTCGCCCGTTGTTAAACCTAATCCGCCATTATTTACCTTGTCTAACATGAAAAGTGGGCAAATCTTTACTAACAACGCTTCTGGTAAACGATAAAACAAGATAAAAAGCAGGGCTACAATAATTTGCTTCTTCTGAAAGAAACTTATGAATGTATCGGCAAAACCATGTATAACATTTTGCCAATCTATGTTTTTGTCACATGAATGATCGGCTGTAGTGCATGGTAAAAATTTGGCATGATACATAAATATGAACAAGAAAAAAGCTGCAGTTACACCAAAGGTTATTGCCCATGCTTGAGCGGGCTGTAAATGTGATTCGAGCGTGCCTGCAAACATAATAAGTAAGCCTTGACCTACAATGCTTGCAATTCGATAAAATGTAGAACGAATTCCAACAAAAAAGGCTTGCTCATGCTTGGTGAGTGCTATCATATAAAAGCCATCAGCTGCTATATCATGCGTTGCACTACTAAAGGCCATCAGCCATAACATGGCGAGTGAACATTGCAAATAGTGAGGCAGTTGCATACTAAAGGCCAATCCACCCAAAGCAGCTCCTATTATCAACTGCATGGTTATAATCCACCAACGTTTGGTGCGAAGTAAATCAACTACAGGACTCCAAAATGGTTTGATGACCCATGGCAGGTAAAGCCACGATGTGTACAGGGCTATCTGTGCATTACTAAGTCCCATACGCTCATACATTACCGTTGCTACTGACATGACGATAACATACGGAATTCCTTCAGCTGTGTAAAGTGTTGGAATCCATTTCCACGGATTTATTTTGCATTTCATGTAAGGATTTTTTTTGATTTTATAGATAGAGTATATGTGGTGAAATTCTTTTCAAGGATTAGCAGTGTTACCCAATGCTACACCACATGTATCTAACGCAACGCTCCGCTTTGTTGCGCTCATGGTGATGAGAGGCAAATATGCTATTTGTGAATGAAAACATTCTTTCATTTTTTACACAAATGCACGCACCTACATCATTAAATGTTAGCACAACACAGCGGAGCGTTATGTATGATATTATTTAGCGTAACTTACAGAACGTGTTTCACGAATAACTGTAATTTTAACCTGTCCTGGATAAGTCATTTCGTCTTGAATGCGACGAGCAATGTCTGCACTCAATTTCTCTATCTGTTTGTCATCGATCTTGTCAGCGCCAACAATAACGCGCAGTTCACGACCCGCCTGTATAGCATATGTTTTAGTTACGCCATCATAGCTTGAAGCTATTTGCTCAAGATCATTCAATCGCTTAATGTATGCCTCAACAATTTCACGACGAGCACCAGGTCGAGCACCACTAATGGCATCACACACCTGAACTATAGGAGCTAACAACGTTGTCATCTCCATTTCATCGTGGTGTGCACCAATCGCATTTACTATCTCAGGCTTTTCTTTGTACTTTTCAGCCAATTTAGCACCATAAAGAGCGTGTGGCAGTTCGCTTTCCTCATCAGGCACCTTACCTATATCATGTAGTAAACCTGCACGTTTTGCCTTTTTAGGATTCAATCCCAATTCAGCCGCCATAACAGAACAAAGGTTGGCTGTTTCACGTGCGTGTTGCAATAAGTTCTGACCATATGAAGAACGGTATTTCATTTTACCAATGATGCGAACCAACTCAGGGTGCAAGCCATGAATACCAAGGTCAATAGCTGTACGCTTACCCGTTTCAATCACCTCGTCATCAACTTGTTTCTTTACCTTAGCCACCACCTCTTCAATGCGAGCTGGGTGTATACGTCCGTCAGCAATAAGTTGATGGAGTGCTAAACGACATATTTCGCGTCGTACAGGGTCAAAGGCACTAATGACAATAGCCTCAGGAGTATCATCTACAACAATTTCAACGCCAGTTGCTGCTTCAAGCGCACGTATGTTGCGGCCTTCACGCCCAATAATGCGACCTTTTACCTCATCATTGTCAATATGGAATACAGTCACACTATTTTCAATAGCAGTTTCGGTAGCAACACGTTGTATGGTTTGTATGACGATACGCTTTGCCTCTTTATTGGCAGTGAGCTTGGCATCGTCCATAATGTCATTAATGTAGCTCTGCGCATTGCTGCGTGCTTCATCCTTCAGAGAGTCAACAAGGCGTTTTTTAGCTTCTTCAGCCGAAAGTCCGCTGAGTTCTTCCAACTTTTCGCGCTCTTTGAGTTGAAGTTTTTCTAATTCTTCCTCTTTACGAGCCAAAGCTTGCTGTTGGTTATTCAAGCGATTGTGTGTGTTTTCAAGCTCTTGTTTACGACGTCCCAATTCGTCCTGACGTTGGTTCAAGCCAATTTCACGTTGTTTGAGTTTATTTTCTACTTGCAGTATGCGCTGATTTCGTTGCTGCACTTCCTTTTCAAGTTCAGCCTTTTTGTTGAGGAACTTTTCTTTAACCTCAAGCAGTTTTTTTTCTTTTATAACGTCAGCCTCTTTGTTGGCATTGTCTATCATGCGTAGATACTTCTTTTTCAGTACATAGCGAAAGAAGCTGTATCCCGCACCGCCACCGACAATGAGACCGATGACGAGAAATATGGTTTCAATCATTTTTTGTTAAAAATATAGGGTTAATGGGAACACAAAATAGGCCATGCCCATATTATGAAAGCACCTTGTTGCTACATTTGCATCCCAAAGATTTATGTTAGATGTGAGGTAAGATTAGCGAGGCAAGCAATAACTAACCCAAAACAAAAATGCGTGTTTGTCTTTAGTTATTAGTAAGCAGTTGACCTAACTCTTCATTCAGTCTATCAACCACCTTTTCATAAGGCGATTCGTCTTTTTGGTTTTGTAGCTGAATTACTTGCACAGCAAAGTCGAGTAAAGCGACAGAAGTGTAACGTTCGTATCCTAAGTGAGGATAGGATTGTTCATAGCGTCCAAGTTTATCGTTAATCATGCGAGCTGCTCGGCGATATATTTCTTCTTGTTCGCGCTTAATGGTTATAGGGTAAACCTGCTTGCCAATAAGCAGCTGAATGACCATTTTTTCGCTTTTGTTGTCTACCATGTTTATATAAGTACTAACAGGTTATACATCCAACAAGGCAATACACTTGTCTACTTCACGTATAAGATGAGCTAACTTTGCCCTTGACTCTTTTACATCGTCACCGCTCACTTCAATCATTCGTGCCGTTTTCAAATTGCTGTAGTCACGCTTCAAACTATCAACAGACTCTTGCGCATCAGCTAATTGCTGCTGACACGTATTGAGTTGGGCTTGAAGTTCAGCATTTTTTTGCTTTTCTTCTTGGTAAGCCATCATGAGTTGGCGCACACGTGCCTCAAAGTTGCGGAGCGCTACTTCCTGTTCATTAGTCATACGCTATAATTGAAAGTGTGAGTGTAATCACAGCTATTTAGGAGATTTATTTTTTATCGTCAGAATCGGCGGGTTTAGGCTCTTTCTTTGCCAATATTACGATGTTATAAACGTAAGTGGTCATCCATTCTGCGCTATAACCTAATTGTTGTTGATAGTTACGCACAGCGAGGCACGCTTTACGCACACCTTCGTCTTTCCAAGAGTTTTTAGTCAGCACATCATTTATAGCTTTAGCCGTAAGGTTGCGCAAGGCTTGTTGAAAGTAGTTGGGTATGCGAAACTTCCACTTCATGATATTACCCATAAGCATCATGAGTTCTTGTGAAAAGCCTTGAAACAAGAACAAGTAATTGCGCACTTCGTTTACATTGCGGCAATGACGCTTAATGCTTTGATCAATCTCTTTGAAGAAAAATTCTTCAATGCCGTAAATTTCCATTAGCATTTTACGACATTTATTCTTCTCGCCTAAACCTAACTTATTGTTTACAGTTTGAACGTGCAATGTTTGTTTAAAAACACGCAAGTCAGGCAAAGCAGCAAGATTGCTAATACCTAAATTGGCAGCCATAACAGCTTGGTAATAAACGCGTATAAGCATCATGAAGTCCTCCATTCCACCTACGCGCCAACCCACTTCGTTGGCTTGTTTTTTATGCTTGAATAAATTTGAAAATAATCCCATAATGTAAATATTTGCAAGCAAAGATAACAATTGAGCCTTGAAGAGCCAAGCAAAACGAATGTTTTTTGACATATGAATTACAAAATACTTCTGATTTGATTGTTTTTGTACTTCAAAGATTTAGACAAAGTGTGTTCAAGTGAAAGAAAAGATGTACTTTTGTCGCATATTCGACTAAGCATCTTTGTTGGAAGACTGCTTTGAATTTGATAATTTTCATAAAAAGTAAACATATATGCTGTTACTACCCAACTGTAAAATCAATATAGGTTTAAATGTCGTATCACGTCGTCCTGATGGTTACCATAATTTAGAAACGGTTTTTTACCCCATTCCCTTACGTGATGATTTAGAGATAAAACTTTTACCTGAATCGGAAAATCTACCCTATCGTTTAACACAGAATGGCGCAAAAATAGAGGGAGAGCCCAAAGACAACTTGGTAGTGAAGGTTTATGAAGCCATGAAACGCGAACTCGACTTACCACCTATTGATATTTTTCTTTATAAGCATATACCTATGGGAGCTGGATTAGGTGGAGGCAGCAGCGATGCAGCCTCAATGATGATGGCTGTGAATGAACTTTTTGATTTAAGGTTAAGTGCTGACGATATGGAACATCGCATTGCCCCATTTGGAGCCGATTGTGCTTTTTTTATAAAGAACGTTCCCGCTTATGCCACAGGTATCGGTGATCAACTTACCCCCATTCATTTATCACTCAGCGGAAAGTACATTGTTCTCGTAAAGCCAGATATCTTTGTTTCAACAAAAGAAGCTTATGCTCATGTCACGCCTCAGCCTGCCCAATACCCCTTAGCTAAAGCTATTGAACTGCCCATTGAATGTTGGCGTGACAAGGTTGTTAATGACTTTGAAACTTCAGTCTTCCCCAACCACCCCACATTAGTAGCTATTAAACGTACCCTATATGACATGGGAGCACTCTATGCTGCCATGAGTGGTAGCGGTAGTACGCTTTATGGCATTTTTGATCGTCCTGTTCCTGAAGCTACAACAGTGTTTAAAGAGCACTTTGTGTTTACTCAACGTTTACTGAAATGATATACTATTTTTCAGGCACCGGCAATTCTCTCTACATCGCTAAGCGTTTGGCTGAAGCTTTGGGACACAAGACTTGTGATATGGCTCAAGCAGCCACACACTCCAAAGATTTAGATAAGGGAGAAAGCATTGGCTTTGTTTTTCCCATATATGCCTGGGGCTTACCTCGAGTTGTTGAAGACTTTTTACGCATTTTAAAGCGACCAACCCATTATCATTTTACCTTTGCCGTTATGACATGTGGCGATGATGTGGGCTATACCGATGTATTATTAAAAAAGGAACTCGCTAAGCGCAATTGGGAATTACATGCAGCATACTCTATTCAAATGCGCAACACCTATGTATGTTTACCAGGCTTTGACGTTGACAATGAACAGGTAGCACGTTCTAAACAAGTTGCCATGGAGAAACAATTGCAACACATCATGGGGCAACTTGCTCACCACAAAAGAGTCTACGAACTAACACGTGGTTCTATGCCTTGGATTAAGAGCTACGTGTTGCGTCCTTTATTCAATCTATTTTTGATAAGCGATAACAGATTTAAAGTAAATAAAAAGCTATGCGTGAAATGTGGTAAATGCGTAAGGTTATGTCCTTTACATAACATTGAAATGAAAAAAAATGACACAATAAAATGGAATGGGCATTGCACACACTGTCTGCGATGCTATCACATATGTCCACACCACGCAATAAACTACGGATTTTTTACCCACACAAAAGGCCAAGTAAAAATATTTGTCTAATTTTGTCGGCCGAAAGTTAGCGAAACACATGAGCTGACTATTGTAAACTACAAAAAAACAAAAAATTTCATGAACAACGAATGGTTTGAATGCAAGGTAAAATATGAGAAGACTATGGAGAATGGTCTTGTAAAGAAGGTAAACGAACCTTATTTGGTTGACGCCCTTAATTTTACTGAGGCAGAATCACGCATTATTGAGGAGATTACTCCTTACATGACAGGCGTTTTTGAAGTGAGCGACATTAAGCGTGCTCACTATGCCGAAATGTTTGAGGCTCCCACCGATGATAGTGCAGACAAGTACTTCCGTGCAAAATTAGCCTTCATCACCTTAGATGAAAAAAGTGGCAAGGAGAAGAAGACATCACAGAACGTATTGATTCAGGCCAGCGACTTGCGTGACGCCATTAAGCGCCTAGATGAAGGCATGAAGGGCTCTATGATGGATTACACCATTGTATCTGTTACCGAAACAGCCATTATGGATGTATACCACTATGCTGTTCATCACGAAAAAGCTGGCGAGGACAAGCCTGAATACGAAGCTTAACAAACAGCTCCCATTATTACATTGAGCACCTACTTACATTTGAGGAGCACAGAAGTAAAAAGAACTGATGCGCTCAAGAGTATGTTTAATGCAACGAAATTGAAATAAAATTGGACGCCTACTACCATTAATAAGTAAACGCGTGCACATTATTCTGATAGAGTAATGTGGGCGCGTTTATGCATCATGCGTAAAACACCAAAAACAAAAACGGAATGATACACCTTAAAGAGATCAAAGCAACCATAGAGCCGGGTGTAAAACTCGTGGCTGTTTCAAAGTTCCACCCCGCAGCACTCATACAAGAAGCTTATGATGAAGGCCAACGCATATTTGGTGAAAGCCGCGTACAAGAGTTACAATCCAAACAAGCCGCTTTGCCTAATGACATTGAATGGCATTTTATTGGCCACCTTCAGCCCAACAAGGTTAAGTATATAGCTCCCTACATATCACTTATTCATGCCGTTGACAGCATGAAATTGTTGCGTGAAATAGAAAAGCAGGCTGCAAAACACAACCGTGTAATCAAATGCCTATTAGAACTACACATTGCACAGGAAACCACAAAATACGGATTGTCATTAGCCGACTGCACGGCATTGCTTGAAAAAGGAGAATGGCGCGAGCTAAATCATGTACAAATTGCAGGACTTATGTGTATGGCTTCTAACACTAACGACTCTGCACAAATACGTAATGAGTTTCATCAAGCATATGAATACTTTAATGAATGCAAGTCACGTTTTTTTGCTAACGATGCAGCATTTTGTCAGCGTTCATGGGGCATGTCGCACGACTACGAAATTGCTACGCAAGAGGGAGCTACCCTTGTGCGTATAGGTACTGCCATTTTTGGCGAGCGTGAATACTAATTCATTAGAAGGCAAAGCGTTGGCGGAATTTGTAAACAGGTTAAACGGGTAAGTTTATCTAGCATTTTAGCTTCTTACCATTTTGACGTTAACATAATAAGTGGTGTTTAAGCATACTTACCTGTCAACCCACTAACCAACCATTCCGCCAATGGGTTAGTAAGCCAAGCATTTCAATCAAACCATCTTAACGATGCGGATAAGGTGGAATCTTCAACTTACAAATGCAACTTAGCATAAAAATCACGACAGAAGCAGTATAAAAAACAAAAAAAGAAGAAACACGTTTTGCAAGTAAAAAAGAAATGCGTAATTTTGCGTGCAATTAAAATCCCGACTTAGTATGACATCTGATTTTATTGCTGACAAAATCGTGATGGACGGTCTCACGTTTGATGACGTCCTTTTAGTTCCCGCTTATTCTGACGTGCTTCCACGCACGGTATCTTTGGCAACAAAGTTTTCGCGCAACATTGATTTGCAGATTCCCTTTGTTACTGCAGCCATGGACACCGTAACCGAATCGACTATGGCTATTGCCATTGCTCGTGAAGGTGGTATTGGTGTTATCCACAAAAACATGAGCATTGAGGATCAAGCTCGTCAAGTAGCTATCGTTAAGCGTGCAGAAAATGGCATGATTTACGACCCAGTTACCATCAAACGCTACAAAACGGTGCAAGACGCGCTGAACTTGATGAGTGAATATCACATTGGCGGTATTCCCGTCGTTGATGATGAAATGCACCTAGTGGGCATTGTCACAAATCGCGACTTGCGCTTTGAACGCCAACTCGACAAACGTATTGATGAAGTCATGACAAAGGAAAACCTTGTTACGACTACACAACAAACAGACTTGCTTTCAGCTGCACAGATTTTACAAGAAAATAAAATCGAAAAACTTCCTGTTGTTGACAAAGGAGGACATCTGGTTGGCCTCATTACTTATAAGGACATCACCAAGGCTAAAGATAAACCCATGGCTTGTAAAGATGCAAAAGGACGCTTGCGCGTAGCTGCAGGCGTGGGTGTGACAGCAGACACTATGCAGCGCATGGAAGCCTTAATTCAAGCTGGAGCCGATGCTATTGTTATTGATACAGCTCATGGGCATTCTAAGTACGTGATTGAAAAACTTAAAGAAGCCAAAGCTAACTTTACGGGAGTTGACATCGTTGTAGGTAATGTTGCTACAGGCGATGCCGCTCGCATGTTGGTGGATGCTGGTGCTGATGCTATCAAGGTGGGCATTGGTCCAGGTTCTATCTGTACAACTCGTGTCGTGGCTGGTGTAGGTGTTCCTCAGTTATCAGCTGTGTACGATGTAGCTTGTGCTTTGAAGGGTACAGGTGTGCCTTTGATTGCTGACGGTGGTTTACGTTACTCAGGTGATGTGGTTAAGGCCTTAGCTGCTGGTGGCTATTGTGTTATGATTGGTTCGCTCGTAGCAGGTACTGAAGAAAGTCCTGGTGAAACCATTATCTTCAATGGTCGTAAGTTCAAAACTTATCGTGGCATGGGTTCACTTGAAGCAATGGAGAATGGTTCAAAGGATCGCTACTTCCAAGGCAATGTCAAGGAAGTGAAGAAACTTGTACCTGAGGGCATTGCTGGCCGCGTTCCTTACAAAGGCTCTGTGCAAGAAGTTATTTATCAAATGGTAGGTGGCCTTCGTTCAGGCATGGGCTATTGTGGTGCAGCCACCATCGAAAAATTGCATGATGCTAAATTTACTCGCATCACTGGAGCGGGTGTACTCGAAAGCCACCCTCACGACATTACTATCACAAGCGAGGCTCCTAACTATAGCCGCCCTGGTGAATAAATAGAGTTATAAGTAGGTAATCATCATTGGCAAATAGGTGTTCAAAATTATTTTAAATAAAAATCTTCGAACGAAGAAAACATCTGCATCCCGATAGTGCACTTTTAAAGTAAAAATAATTTTGAGCACCTAATTATTGAATGAGAATTGACGTTTGTTATTCGCTTATGCTGATTACCTACTTATGCTTACATAATGAGTATATAGGCAACCCCATGGCTTCTAAACAACACAACATGCCATTAAGTTGACGGCATATACCATGGGTATAGCATTATTGGTTGTTAAGTAGGTATTCAATGTGAAAATAATAGCTCTTGATAATATAAAATAATTTTGAACACCTACTTACTACAAACACATGCATACACAATTGTTGCATCACATATGCATTCAGACTATTCATTACGTATGAAAAAAAATTTGCTTACTACTACCCTCTTCGCCCTGGCTCTTACAGCTGGGGCGCAGTCGGCTACTGACAACCCTGTGTTGATGACCATTAACGGAAAGCCCATCACACGTGGTGAGTTTGAATACTCTTTCCATAAAAATGGAAACATTGAAGGTGCAGTTGAAAAAAAGACTGTACAAGAATATGTGCCCATGTTTGTTAACTATAAGCTAAAGGTGGCTGCTGCAGAAGCTGCACATCTCGATACGCTATCGAGTTTCAAAAAGGAGTTTCTCACCTACCGCGATATGCAGCTTACTCCGTTTATGACCGATTCCACCTTTACCGACTCTATTGCTCACATGGTGTATGACAACACTGTTAAGCAATTGGGGGGCAAAGATTTAATTCAAACAGCACACATCTTAATCCGATTAGGCCAAAAGGCTACTGAAGCTGAAAAGAAAGAGGCTAAGGCCAAGGCTGACTCTTTGTACAATGCCATCAAAAATGGAGCAGACTTTGCTGAGTTAGCAAAAAAATACTCAGGTGACCCTGGCAGTGCTGCTAAGGGTGGACAATTGCCTTTGGTAGGACCAGGACAATTTGTAAAAGAATATGAGGATGCTGCTTACGCACTCAAAAAGGGGGAGATGTGTCCACCTGTGCTCTCTCCTTTTGGCTATCACATCATTAAGATGACCGATCGCCACCCACTTGACTCCTACGAAAAACTAAAGTCTGACATTTACTCTATGCTGAAGCGTCAAAACATTGACGAAGCTTCGGCAGAGTACCGCATTAAAAAGATTGTAGACGCTTCAAATGGACGTCTTAATCGCGAAGCTGTGCTTGATAGTGTAATGAATGCCAACATTACCCATAATGATGGGTTACGCTACCTTATTCAAGAATATCATGACGGATTGTTGCTCTACGAAGTAAGCAAACGACAAGTGTGGGATGTAGCTGCAGCTGACACCAAAGGATTGGAACAATGGTACAAAGCCCATAAAGCTGACTATGCATGGAAAGAGCCACGTTTTAAAGGTTTTGTGTTCCATTGCAAAAATGCGAAGGATGCCAAAGCTGTAAAAAAAATGCTTAAAAAATATGGCGATGGTGATTGGCGCAAAGAACTTAAACAACAGTTTAACAAAGATAGCGTAACTGTCTCAGTTAGCGGACCTTACCTTTGTTCTAAAGGCGAAAATGCCACAATTGATGTCTACGCATTTAAAACCGATGCCAAAGCTAAAACGCCTAAAGGCTATGTAATGAGTGGTGTTTGCGGCAAAGTCATGAAACAGCCTAAATCATATCTTGATGCAAAGGCGCAAGTTACAAGCGACTACCAACAAGAATGTGAAAAGAAATGGGTGGAACAACTGCGTAAACAGTTTACATTTAGTGTAAACGAGGATGTATTGAAAACTGTGAAGTAATAAACTCACTTATGAAAAAGAAAGTAATAGGAGCCTTGCTCTTGGCACTCACTCCCTTGTTGGCTACAGCTCAAAGTAATGTGGTAGACCAAATTATATGGGTGGTAGGCAATGAGCCTATTTTGCTATCGGATGTTGAGGAAACTCGCATTTCATCTGAAACAGCAGGTCAACCCATTGATAATCCTTATTGCACCATACCCGAACAAATTGCTGTAAACAAGTTATTTGTACATCAAGCTGAACTTGATAGTGTCTCAGTTAGCGAATCTGACATTATTAAAGGTGTGGATAGTCGTATCAATGACTTTATTCAAGTATATGGCTCACGCGAAGCTTTGGAGCAAATGTCGGGACGCACTATATCACAAATGCGCGAAAACCTTAAAAAGCAGTATCGCGAACAAATGATGGCCGATGAGGTGCGTCAAAAATTAACTAAGGACATTAAGGCTACGCCTGCCGAGGTTCGTGAGTTTTTTAAAAATACTCCACAGGATAGTTTACCCTTTATACCCACTCAAGTCGAAGTGCAAATTATCACTTCAACTCCAGCAGTTTCACGTGCTGAAGTTGAACGTATCGAAAACAAGCTTCGTGAATACGCTAACCGTGTAAACAAAGGCGAAGCCGACTTTTCAACCTTAGCTAAATTTTACTCTGAAGATGGTTCGGCACGTAATGGTGGTGAATTAGGTTACATGGGACGCAATCAGTTAGTGCCTGAATTTGCCAATGTGGCCTTTACACTAAATGACCCTAAAAAGGTTTCTAAGATTGTACGTAGCGAATATGGCTACCACATTATACAACTCATTGACAAAAAAGGAGATAAGGTGAATGTGCGACACATTTTGCTTAAGCCACATATTGACGAAAGTGAAATTGAGCATAGCATTGCACGTCTTGACTCTATTGCCAATGACATACGATCTAAGAAGTTCACCTTTGATGCTGCGGCTCAGGCTTTGTCTGACGATAAGGATACACGCAACAATCATGGCCTCATGGCTAATGTCAACCAACAAACGGGTAGCATTAGTTCGCGTTTTGAAATGAAAGACTTGCCACAAGACGTAGCTAAAGTGGTGGACACACTGAAAGTGGGTGAAATATCACGTGCTTTTCGAATGACAAACGATAAAGGTCAAGAGGTTTGCGCTATTGTTTTGCTCAAGAATCGCATTGAAGGACACCACGCGAGCATGACTGAAGATTTTCAGACGTTACGCGACGAAGTGGTTAACAAACGCAGTGAAGAGGCTATTGAACAATGGATTCAAGACAAAATTAAAACCACTTATATTCGCATTAGTCCCGAATGGCGCAATTGTCATTTTAAATACAAAGGGTGGATAAAGTAAGTGGGTGCTAAATAAGGGGAACACTTACTTATATAAAAAAGCGCTTGGCACATTTCATGATATAAGCAGAATGTGTCAAGCTCTTTTTGTATTAGTAGATTTCACAACCTTTACTTTTCATTAAAGGGGTGTTCTATAATTTAGTTTATATTGCTGAACATTCATTTTTATTTAGTTTGGCCGCTTTTACAGATCAAGCTAATTTATAGACATCCCTTCTAAACACAAAAGAAATTGAAAACAAAACAAATTATTTACATTACGCTCATTGTGGTAATGGCAAGTTCATTATTGCTTACCTTCATTGCCGACTATTTTAATCTATCCTTTGGCTTGGCTCAGTTTTTTCTGCATTGGGTTTCATCACCTGTAGCTTTAGCCATTGGTGTGGGTTTTGCTCTCTGTTTTGGTAAAGTTTATGCTGACTTTAATAAGGCCATGTCAAAACGCATGCTACAATATGCAGTCGTCGGCTTAGGATTTGGCATGAATGTAAACAAAGCTTTGGCTTCAGGTAGCGAAGGCATGATGTTTACTATTATCAGCGTATTTGGAACATTATTTTTAGGATGGGTGATTGGGCGCAAACTACTCAAGGTTGATGTGCAAACAAGTTATCTCATCAGTTCGGGAACAGCTATTTGCGGGGGATCAGCTATAGCGGCCACAGGATCTATTATTAAAGCTAAACCCGAAAGTATGTCTGTTGCCTTAGGCGTAGTGTTTGTGTTAAACGCTGTAGCTCTTTTCATATTTCCTTACATAGGCACATCATTGGGCATGACAATGAAAGAATTTGGCACATGGGCTGCTATTGCCATTCACGACACATCATCTGTAGTCGGAGCTGGAGCTGCATATGACCAACTGCACCCCGACTGGATGTCACAGCAAGGAGTAAGTGCACTTGAGGTTGCTACAACCATAAAATTGACACGTGCTTTATGGATTGTCGTTTTGGCTTTTATAACTCCACTTTTGTTTAAGGAATCAATACAAACTGATGGACATTCTAAGCCGTGGTACCAATGTATTCCACGATTTATCGTGTGGTTTATTCTTGTTATTTTTTTGAACACTTACATTTTCAGCAATGCCTCTCTATTAGGCAATCAGGCTGTTATGACAATGAACCAAGTGGGCTCAGCTATCAATAACCTCTCAAAACACATTATTACGCTATCGCTCTTTTTCATTGGGGCTTCTCTCACGCGCGACACTTTAAAAAGTGTAGGACTTCGCCCCTTCATACAAGGAATTCTTCTTTGGGTGAGTATTAGTATTCTCAGTTTAAGTTGGATTATGTGGTAGTTCAAATACACTTTTCTCTTTTTAAAGACTCATTTCAATACAAATTGAATGAGCCTTTTTTATACGGCTTATAGTTTCTGCTATTTTACAAACTCTACTCGCCTTGCACTACTTTGCTTCGCCAAGTTAGGCGGCGGCTCGGCAATGAAAATGCAAGTTTTTCAAACTTTCATTTTGCATTGCGCTCGCCTTGCACTAACTTTGCACCCAAAAGGAATAAAGTGAAAAGAATACTATTATATATATGTCTGCTCTTGGGATGCATGGCTTACGCAGTTCCCAACATTAATCAACATCGTAAAAAAAAGACTGTCATGAATGAGCGTATTGTGCTCAAACATGCTGACAACTTACGATTTTCTGAGAACGAAATGAATGGTGCCCAACGCCTAAGCGGAAACGTGGTGTTAGCACACGCTGGCATGGTGATGCATTGCGATAGTGCCGTACTATATGAAGCTTCACAAACTTTTGATGCTTTTGGCAAAGTTCATATCGTACAAGGTGACACACTCACTCTTAAGGGAGATAGACTACACTACGATGGCGAAACCCAAATTGCCGAAATGCGTAAAAACGTAATATTGTTGCACCGCAAACAAATTTTGCGCACTGATAGCCTTAATTATGACCGTATATATAACACGGGGTATTACTTTAACGGAGGTGAACTAATTGATGGTAAGAACCACCTTACATCCGATTGGGGTGAATACCATACTGACACGCGCAAAGCTTCTTTTAACTATAATGTTGAACTAAAAAGCCCTAAATTCAGACTTCTCACTGATACGCTTCACTACAACACAACATCAAAATGGGCTGAGATAGTTGGTAAATCAAACATTTATTCAGGTAAAGACCGCATTTACACAGAGCATGGATTTTACAACACGCAAACTGAAAATGCAAAACTACTCAAAGGAACAAAAGCCTTTGGACGTGACCGCATTATGCAGGGTGATACCGTTTTTTATAACAAAAAGAAAGGCATCATGGAGGCATTTAACCATGTAACCTGCGAAGACATTAAAAACAAAAATATATTGACAGGTGATTATGCCTGGTACAACGAAAACACAGGTGAAGCCATGGCTACTAAAAAGGCTTTGGCACGAGACTATTCACAAGGTAAAGATACACTCTACGTACATGCCGACACTTTGCGCATGTACACCTATAATATAAAGACTGATTCCGTATATCGCGTTTTACATGGCTATTTTCATGCACGCGCTTATCGCAAAGACATGCAAATGGTTGCTGACTCTTTAGTATTTAGCACACTTAGCAATAAAGTCACGCTTTACCGCGACCCGATAGTGTGGAGTGATAATAGGCAAATTGTTGGCGAGGAAATCAATGCTTACCTAAACGACTCTACTATTGACTCCATATACGTTGACCGACAAGCTCTCATGGTTGAACAAGTGGACTCTACTCATTTTAATCAAGTAGCTGCACAACAAATGCGTACTTACTTTGATTCAAAAGGTGAAGTCTGCGAAAATCAAGCCATAGGTAATGTGCATGTAGTAAATTATCCATTAGAGCGCGATAGCACTATTCTTTACCAAAACTACGTAGAAACAGCTAAGGCTCGCATGTTTATGGTCAATCGTAAACTGACAAAAATATGGGCTCCTGCCTCACATGGCTATTTTTATCCCTTAGGGCTTGCCCCTAACGACCGCACAAAATTAGACGGATTTGCGTGGTTTGATTACATACGTCCTACGGGGCCTAATGATGTGTTCAACTGGCGAGGTAAAAAGAGCGGAACAACTCTTAAGCCATCTATTCGACGCGAAGCACCATTACAAAAACTTTAAAAAAGAAGAATTTAATACATACAAACGAGATATCATGTCAGACATTATACATCTTTTGCCCGATTCTGTAGCCAATCAAATTGCTGCTGGTGAAGTGATTCAACGCCCCGCATCTATGATCAAAGAGTTGGTTGAGAATTCGCTCGATGCAGGAGCCACCCATGTTCAAGTGGTGGTTGAAGACGCTGGCAAAACACTCGTGCAAGTAATAGACAATGGTTGTGGCATGAGCGAAACAGATGCGCGCATGGCTTTTGAACGACATGCTACATCTAAAATTCAACAAGCAACCGACCTGTTTGCTTTACGCACCATGGGATTCCGTGGCGAAGCCTTAGCTTCAATTGCTGCTGTAGCACAAGTAGAATTGCGCACTAAGCAAAAGGGACAAGATTTGGGAACTTGCATTAACATTGAAGGCTCTAAGGTCGTTAATCAAGAACTCATTAATTGCCCTGTAGGTGCTAACTTTGCTGTTCGCAACTTATTTTTTAATATTCCAGCCCGTCGCAAGTTCTTAAAGTCAAACCAAACAGAACTCTCAAACATCATGACAGAGTTTGAGCGCATTGCTTTGGCTCATCCCGACATAGCCTTCACTCTTCATTCAGGTGGAAGTGTTGCACTTGACCTCGCTGCAGGAAACTTTAGACAACGCATTGTGGGCATTTTTGGTAGACGCATCGATAAGAGCCTTGTCCCTATTGAGGTGAAAACGACCTTGGCACACATCAGTGGGTTTGTTGGCATGCCTACAGCTGCTCGACGTAAAAACGCACACCAATACCTCTTTGTTAATGGACGATTTATGCGTCACCCTTACTTTGCCAAAGCCATACAAACGGCTTATGAACGACTCATTCCTGAAGGGCAACAAGTTCCCTTCTTCATAAAATTTGAAGTTGACCCTGCTCGTATTGATGTTAACATACATCCAACAAAGACTGAAATTAAATTTGAAGATGATAGTGCTATCTTTCAAATTCTATTAGCAGCCGTTCGCGAATCATTGGGAAAATATGGTGCCGTGCCTGCCATTGATTTTGACACCGAAGGCCAACCTGATATTCCCACTTTTAAATCCAACTTTAGCGAACCAACAGCCATAGCTCCCCCACAAATACACATCAACACGTCATTCAACCCATTTAGCAACTCAGACAACTCCGCTCCATCAACTGATAATGCGAACGACGTACACAATAATTCGTCAACATTTACATCCAGCTACCATTCAAAAACAGCAAGCACACCTATCGACTGGCAGCGTGTGTATGAAAACGCACAAAACAAAATACCAAGTAACCAAGCGTTTCAACCTGACGAAAAAAACACCCCATCTGATGAAATAGCAATTGTCAGCCATTACCAAGATAAAAATGAGCTAGATGCAACTAACGAACAACCAACTACCCCCAGCTCTGATCTAAATCAACTCTACAGCTTTGAACCTCAAACAATACAAGAGGTTTGGAGTGAGAAAAAAGTAGGCGACCTGTTACAATATCAAGGCCGCTACATCGTCACAGCACTACACAATGGGTTGGCTTTAATTGACCAACATCGCGCGCACATACGCATTCTTTACGAACGCTACATGCGACAACTGCAGGCTCATAAAGCACCCTCACAACGCATGTTATTTGCCGAAACATTATCAGTGTCACCATCTGAGGGCATTATTCTTGAACAAATACTACAACAACTACATGAAGTAGGCTTTGAAATTACACATGAGAAAGATGCCCCATCAAACACCTATACCATAATAGGTGCACCCATGGGAACAGAGGGCATATCGCCCACGACACTCATTAGTAACATATTAGCTGATGCCGTTAATGGGCAGGCCAACGCTGCTGAAACAATAGGACACATCATAGCGCTATCAATGGCACAAAAGGTGGCCATGCCCCATGGAGAATTACTCAGTGCAAAAGAAATGAACCACTTGCTTGAACAACTATTTTTGTGCCAAAATTCCAACTTCACACCTAACGGTGCCCCCATCTATATACTTATAAACCCTGAAAAGATGTTGTGATATTTTATCCAATAAACCTTTTTACTCCATAAAAAGTTTATTCAAGTTTACAAAAGCAGTCGATTTTTAGCACTAAAGCTAATTTTTCTGCAAAAAAGTTGCAATGAATTAGTACTATTTCTTACCTTTGCAACATACATGCAGTGAAATATTGAGCATCATATTCACCACATGTAAACTAAAATATTGCACAAAAAGAAAATAAAATAATATATTAATAGTTTCAAATCATCTAGTTATGAAAAAATTAATGATTGCACTTGCCTTTGTAGGTCTTGCATCGACCACAACGGCTATGGCTCAGGACACCGAAGTTCCTAGCAAGAAGTATAGTGTAGCCACCAACTCATTCTGGGCCAATTGGTTTGTAAGCGCAGGTGTATCTGGTACAGCCTATTACACTTCACAAGAACATGGCGTTAGCAATAACCCTTTCAGCGACAAGCGTGGAACCATTGGATTCACAGTAGCCGTTGGTAAATGGTTTACTCCAGGTCTTGGCCTTCGTACTAAATTTGACCTTATTAAGGGCAAGCAAGTTAACTCTGAAACAAGCCACCCTCTTTATACTGCAATGAACGTACACGAAGACGTTATGTTTAACCTTTCAAACATGTTCTGCGGTTATAACGAAAAGCGCGTTTGGAACTTTATTCCTTACGTAGGTATTGGTGTTTCAACTAAGTGGAACGAAGGTAAAAATGCTGATATCTACTACACAGCAGGTTTGTTGAACAACTTCCGCGTAAGCAAGCACGTACAAATCTTTGCTGATCTTAGCGTAGGTGCTACTGAAGGTTCACTTGACGGAGCAGCTAATGACAACTGGTCTTCATACAAAAAGACCAAAATGAAGCATTGGGATAAGGACCTCCGTCTTGACGTAGGTGTTACTTACAACCTCGGCAAGTGCACTTGGGACAAGGTACCCGATGTTGACGCTTTGATGGCTATGAACAAGGAGCAAATGGATGCCCTCAACCAATCACTCAAGGAACAACAAGACGAAAACGCACGTTTGCGCGACATGTTGGCTAATGCCAAGAACCAAGTGGTTGAAAAGGGTAGCAAAGAATATGTGGGTACTACCTCAAGCGTATTCTTCAACATCAACTCTGCTAAGGTTGCCAGCCGCAAGGATCTTGTTAACGTAAAGGAAGTTGCCGAATATGCTAAGGCTAACAACGCTAAGATCGTTGTTACTGGTTATGCCGATAGCAAGACTGGCTCTGCTGAATACAACCAGAAGCTCTCTGAAAAACGTGCTGAAACTGTTGCTAACGAACTCGTTAAGATGGGCGTTAACCGCGACAACATCATTACCGAGGCTAAGGGTGGTGTAATGAACCTTTCTCCGTTCTCATACAACCGTCGTGCTACAGTTAAGATTCAGTAATAGCAACTTACTTAACTAACAACACATAGACACTTTGTGCCAAATACCCACATAAAATGGGTATTTGGCACTTTTTCTTTTCTTATAAAGCTGCTCTTGCATTGCACAGAACCAAATAAATGATTTTCACCCCAAGCAGAGTTTACATAAAACGGATTATCATGGTTTAAATGATGAAAAATGAAGTAAAAACAAAAAAACAGATAAGCAAAAGCATTCATTTTCAAAACAAATGCGTAATTTTGCAGCAAGTTTCAGCCAAAAGATGGAATGAACGTTGCTCGAACAACTTCTCCACTGAGGGCCGAGTGCCCAACCCGTTCCTGCCACAATCACCATTCACTACGCTGAAGCCTTATTTATTCACTTTATTATTAACACATTAAATGGAGAATTTAAAAAACATTGCACCGCTTGCGGACTTTGACTGGAACGCATTCGAGAACGGTACCGTTGAATCAACTCAAAGCCACGACGAACAAGAGAAGGCTTACGACGCAACCCTTGGTCGCGTAAACGAAAACGAAGTTGTTGAAGGTACAGTAATTTCAATCGGTAAGCGCGAAGTAGTTGTAAACATCGGCTACAAGAGCGATGGTATCATCCCCGTAAACGAATTCCGTTACAATCCTGACTTGAAGGTAGGCGATACTGTTGAAGTATACGTTGAGAATCAAGAAGACAAGCGTGGCCAACTCGTGCTCTCACACAAGAAGGCTCGTGCAAGCAAGTCTTGGGAACGCGTTAACGCAGCTCTCGAGAACAAGGAAGTTATCAAGGGTTACATCAAGTGCCGCACTAAGGGTGGTATGATTGTTGACATCTTTGGCATCGAAGCATTCTTGCCTGGTTCACAAATCGACGTTAAGCCCATCCGCGACTACGATGTATTCGTTGGTAAGACAATGGAATTCCAGGTTGTTAAAATCAACCAGGAATACAAAAACGTTGTTGTATCACACAAGGCACTCATCGAGGCTGAACTCGAAGCTCAAAAGCAAGAAATCATCTCTAAGCTTCAGAAGGGTCAAGTACTCGAAGGTACCGTTAAGAATATCACTTCTTATGGTGTATTCATCGACCTTGGTGGCGTAGATGGTTTGATTCACATCACCGACCTTTCATGGGGCCGCGTAAACGATCCTCATGAAATCGTTGAACTCGATCAAAAACTCAACGTTGTTATCCTTGACTTCGATGAAGAGAAGAAGCGTATTGCTCTCGGTCTTAAGCAACTCACTCCGCATCCTTGGGATGCCCTCGATCCTAACCTCAAGGTAGGTGACAAGGTTAAGGGTAAGGTTGTTGTTATGGCTGACTACGGTGCATTCGTTGAAATCGCTCCGGGCGTTGAAGGTCTTATTCACGTAAGCGAAATGAGCTGGAGCCAGCACTTGCGCTCAGCTCAAGACTTCCTCAAGGTAGGCGACGAAGTTGAAGCTGTTATCCTTACACTTGATCGCCAAGAGCGCAAGATGTCACTCGGTATCAAGCAGCTCAAGGACGATCCTTGGAAGGACATTGAGGTGAAGTACCCCGTAGGTTCACGTCACCACGCAAAAGTTCGCAACTTCACTAACTTTGGTGTTTTTGTTGAACTCGAAGAAGGTGTTGATGGCCTCATCCACATCTCTGACCTCTCTTGGACTAAGAAGATTAAGCACCCCTCTGAATTCACTCAGATTGGCGCCGACATCGAAGTTGTTGTTCTCGACATCGACAAGGACAACCGTCGTCTCTCTCTCGGTCACAAGCAGCTCGAAGAGAATCCTTGGGACGTATTCGAAACCACTTTCACTGAAGGCAGTGTACATGAGGGTACTATCGTAGAACTCATGGACAAGGGTGCTGTAGTTCAGCTCGAATATGGTGTTGAAGGTTTTGCTACTCCTAAGCACCTTGTTAAGGAAGATGGCTCACACGCTAAGGAAGGCGAAAAGCTCCCCTTCAAGGTTATTGAATTCAACAAGGACACTAAGCGCATCATCCTTTCACACAGCCGTACATTCGAAGATGCTCAACGTGGCAGCGAAACACCTGCTCCTCGCAAGGCTCGCTCTAACAAGAGCAAGAACAGCGACATCCCTGCTATCCAAAACCAAGCCGCTACCACTTCACTTGGTGAAAACAATGCACTCGCTGCATTGAAGGCTAAAATGGAAAAGGGTGAGTAATCTCTGATAACTCCTTGAATGTGTAAATCACGCATACACAATATGCTGATTTACTACCAATATAAGCGTTACGTTCAGCAATGAGCGTAACGCTTTTTTACGTCTATGTCTTTTTGTTTGGGTAATCCCCCAATCACATAGCTTGTTATAACACCCTTCGTCCCCCTTTTCGGGAAACATATATCTTCGAACGAAAGATATATCTGCATCGCGATAATGGTTCTTTCAATGTAAAGATAATTTATGAATAACTACTTATCTGTTTCCACGGACCGCATGATGTAGGAATTTTGCATTTTACTTTAAAAATACATGGCATACTTACTTGTTAACCCACTAAAGCAAAAATCCATCAATGAGCGTCTATATGTGAGGGGAAAATAAAATGCTATTTTTCGGAAATATTGACTTATTGGATAGACGAAATAATGTAATTGGGTAATAATTTAATGGTAGAAAAGGATGGGCTATTGGGGCATAAAATAAAAAACTTAGGGGTAAATGGTATGCTTTCGTATAAATAATGCAAATTAAAGTTATAAGGTTTGTAAAGAATTGAGTCTATTTTATACAATAACATCATTTTTTTGAGCTACAAATAACTTGTATCAATGAAAATATTATCTTATTCCCCCATTTTCAAGAGCAGGATGAAAGCCCAATAAAGCACGTAGACATGGCAAGCATAGCGACACTCGGGCAAAGCGTTTATACTCCTTCGAGCACTATACTCATGTGCGGTTGAGTACTATACTCATGTGCGGTTGAGTACTGTACTCATGTGCGGTTGAGTACTATACTCATGTGCGGTTGAGTACTATACTCATGTGCGGTTGAGTACTATACTGTGACTTTGACTGATTATACCTTACATCAATGTGGGCGAATTTACCCATACGAATCAATATAGCCCCCTCTTTTATTACGTACGAATATAACAACATAACGATGCCTTTGCGTGTTTTCTTAATGGTGCGCAGTAAAAATCCACTGTTACTTATTGATACCTTGCAAAAGTTATTTATCTCAAAACGTAAAGTTTTATACACAGAATACTATCAAATAGAAAATAATTCATTACTTTTGCGTTGCTAAAAGGATAAAAGCTGATTTACCTTAACAACAAACATAACTGAACAGAATCAACAAAAGTAATAATGAGCCAACTCATCCACCCCAAAGACTACAAAGCCTTGCTAAACATGCACAAAACGGAGCAAGGCATCAAATTAATAAAAGACTTTTTTCAACAAAACCTATCAACCGAATTGCGTTTACGCCGCGTCACCGCCCCACTATTTGTTATGCAAGGCTTAGGCATCAACGATGACTTAAATGGCGTAGAACGTCCTGTAACCTTCCCTATTAAAGACTTAGGCGACCGCAAAGCTGAAGTGGTACACTCTTTGGCTAAATGGAAACGACTCACATTGGCCGACTATCACATTCCCACTGGACATGGCATCTACACCGACATGAATGCCATACGTGCCGATGAGGAATTAGACAACTTGCACTCACTCTACGTTGATCAATGGGATTGGGAGGCTGTTATTGAAAAGAAAGACCGCACATTGGCCTTCTTGAAGAATGTAGTAGAACGCATCTATGCAGCTATTCGCCGCACGGAATATTTGGTTTGTGAAACTTACGATTCAATTAAGCCCTTCTTGCCCGAAAAAATACATTTTGTTCATAGCGAGGAACTCTTACAAATGTATCCCGACCTCACCCCGAAAGAGCGCGAAGATGCCATTTGCAAAAAATATGGAGCTGTGTTTGTTATAGGCATTGGTGGCAAACTATCTGATGGTAAAAAACATGATGGGCGTGCCCCTGACTATGACGATTGGTCAACCATTGCCGAAAATGGCTTGGCTGGACTTAATGGTGACATTCTTATTTGGTATCCCGTGCTTGAACGCTCATTTGAACTATCATCAATGGGTATTCGTGTTGATAAAGAAGCCCTCTTGCGCCAACTCAAAATTGAGGGTCAAGAGCAACGTGAATCACTCTACTTTCACCAACGCCTATTAAATAATGAACTTCCCTTATCAATTGGTGGAGGTATTGGCCAAAGCCGTTTGTGTATGGTTTTACTACACAAAGGACATATAGGCGAAATACAAGCCAGCATATGGCCTGAAGATATGCGTAAGGAATGTCGCGAATGCGGAATGCCGTTAATTTAATTTCTCAACACACGCAATAATTTGTCAGTTGGCTTAAGTGCTGACATACTTATTTTCTACTTCGAGTTATCATTACACATCTTTTGTTACAAATGAAGTGAATGATAACTCGAATTGTTTTTATTTGCAAACTAACTGGCATTTATACTACAAAAGAGTGGCACTTCATTAAACTTTTCGTATCTTCGCAACCAACAATATATTTACACTCCAATATGCTACAATCAAAAATCTACCCATACTTAATTTTTATCTTATTGCTACTGTCAGCATGTAACAATAAAAAAGGTGACACAACACCCACAACTATAAGCACCGATTCCTTAGTCGACACTACTGTTGCTGACCAAATTGCCGACTCTACCATCTACGGAACTTCGACTGAAGACTTTGGCATGAGCACCTTTAGCATGGTTACTGACAAGGGTGACACGCTTTATTTGTACCGAACTGCTCAAGATGGCACCGATGGGAAAATATATGGCAGCATGCAATATGGCGAACGATATGCGTTGACCACTCGTGACAACGGAGAAGCCATAGGCGTGCTCATTAACATTACTGAGCTTGACAAAAAGTTGAAAGACTACGAAATATGTAATGGTAAATTGATTGTTAACGGTGACACTACGCCTATTGAAAAATATCTGAAGTAAAAAATACTAACATCATACAACATCAATGTTTTCAGGAATAGTTGAATCAATTGCACATGTCGTAGCAGTTGAAACAGACAGAGAGAATAAGCACTTTACCCTTGAATGCGACTTTGCACCCGAACTAAAGATTGACCAAAGTGTCGCTCACAATGGGGTATGCCTCACTGTAGTGAAATTGAATGGCAAACAATATGTAGTAACGGCTATGGATGAAACGCTCAAGCGTTCAAATTTGGGCCTGCTACAGCCAGGTGATGAAGTGAACGTTGAACGCTCCATGCAAATGAATGGCCGATTAGATGGCCACATTGTGCAAGGACACGTTGACACCACAGCTACTTGCACAGATATTAAAGATGCCAATGGCAGCTACGAGTTTACTTTTGCTTACGAGGTTGACAACGAACTCATTAAGCGTGGATACTTTACTGTTGACAAAGGTTCTGTCACTGTGAATGGTGTAAGTTTAACCGTATGCCAGCCCTCTCGCAACACTTTTAAAGTATGTATCATTCCCTTCACCTTTGAGCACACCAACTTTCACAACATTAAAGTAGGTAGCAAGGTTAACATCGAGTTCGACATTTTGGGCAAGTACATCAGTAGAATGAACGAATTAACAAAATAAGTGGGTTTACATTAACACCATCATGTTAAAGCTACTCTGCATATTCATCGGTGGAGGATTGGGGAGCATGTGCCGCTACACCATAGGGGCATATCTACTCAAATCGTCTACCGAACATTTTCCTTGGCCAACTTTTGTAGCCAATGCTTTAGGTTGCTTGCTTATCGGCCTATTGGTGGGAGGCTTTGAACGCTATCACGCCCATTGGCTACAAATGCTTTTAATTACAGGTTTTTGTGGAGGATTTACTACCTTCTCAACCTTTTCAAACGAGAGTGTGCAACTTCTACGCCAAGGACTTTACTTGCTTGCTATTACCTACATGGTACTTTCATTGCTCGTAGGACTCTCTGCCGCAGGTTTTGGATACTTTATGGTGCGAAATGCACTTTGACAATATATGGGGTATTCAAACGCTTTTACACAGTTATAGTGTGTGGGGTCTATAAAAAGAGATGGAGCAATCATTTATCTTCCCCCTTAAGAAACCATTTTAATCCATGCGCAAAAAAGACCTCTACCAACATGTGTTGCAATACTTTGAGCAAACAATGGATGCTACTGAAACGGAGTTGCATTTTAGCAACCCCTTTGAGTTATTAGTAGCAGTGGTGTTATCAGCCCAATGCACCGACAAACGAATCAATCAGGTTACTCCAAGGCTGTTTGCCGACTTTCCCGTTCCTGAGGCCATGGCAGCTACTACCCCTGAGGTTATTTACGACTACATTCGCTCCGTAAGCTACCCTAACAATAAGGCCAAGCACTTAGTTGGATTAGCTAAAATGTTAGTGAAGGATTTTAACAGCCAAGTGCCTTCAACGCTTGAGGAGTTAACCCAACTGCCCGGTGTGGGACGTAAAACGGCCAACGTTATACAAGCCGTAGCCTTTGGCAAAGCTGCATTGGCCGTTGACACACATGTGTTCCGCGTAAGTCATAGATTAGGCTTAGTGCCACAACGTTGCACCACACCTTATAGCGTTGAAGTGGAACTCAAAAAGCACATACCCGAATCGCTCGTAGCCTCATCACACTATTGGCTTTTGCTACATGGACGATACACCTGCACTGCTCGTTCACCTAAATGCGCTAAATGTGGGCTACGCGATGTGTGCAAAAGCGCAATGGGATAATATGAGCATAGCCGTTAACTAAAATTTTGCTGAACGGGTTAACAAGTAAGTAGGCTATACTATGCTTATGATGTTAAAGTCTAAATGATAAGTAGGTGTTCTAATTATTACTCATTTTGGGGAACAGCCACCTAAGCAACACAAAATAAATCTGCACTCAAATCTATATAACCACATGAAACACATTTACATTCCGCTTTTAGCATTCGCTACCTGTTATGCCACTCAAGCAATGGCTAAAGTAAGCGATTTGCTGCCACGTCCACAGGTTATTCAAACAACTCAAGGGGTATCTCCATTTATGCTTAAACGCGACATTTGCTTGACTGACCCCACGAATGACCCCACCCTACTTCGTTTTTTACACGATACGGGCTGTACAAACACGCCCAGTGCTTCAGCTAAAATTGTGGTTGAAATGGTTGAAACCATTACCAACAGCTACGACTACCCACTGAATGGATTTGACAACGAGGCATATAGTATCACCATTACCCCCAATGAGGTGCACATTAAAGCCATTAAGCCTATTGGGGTAACACGCGCTGCACAAACATTGGCTCAATTGGCTGAAGGCTATGACAATGGGCAAACACCCGCCCTTGAGGCCCTTAGTATGACTGATTGGCCTGCCTTTAAACTGCGTGGATGGATGCAGGATGTGGGACGTTCTTTTTTGTCTTTTAACGAATTAAAAAAAGAGATTGACCTACTCTCACGTTTCAAAGTAAACGTTTTTCATTGGCATTTAACTGAGAAATTAGCTTGGCGCTTTGAAGTAAAAAAATATCCACAGCTCACTGCCAACGAAAACATGATTCGCTATCCTGGTCAATATTATACTCAAGCACAATGTAAGGAACTTGAAGCCTATGCTGCTGAACGGGGCGTTACCATCATTCCTGAAATTGATATGCCTGGCCATAGCGATGTATTTACAAAAGCTATGGGATTTACCATGCAAACTGATAAAGGCATCGCTGCTTTAAAGGATATTCTTGATGAGGTGGCTAACACCTTCACTTTGGCTCCTTACATTCATATTGGTGGCGATGAGGTTACACTTAATGATGGTTTTTTGGAGGGCATGACTGCCTACGTGCGTAACACGCTAAAACGGAAGGTTGTTACTTGGAATCCTTTAAAGAATAAGGCCGTGGCCAGTGACAAGGCTGATATGACTCAAATGTGGAGCACAAGGGGCAATAAAATTGCTGGGTTGCCCAACATTGATTGTCGATATAACTACACCAACCACTTTGACGTATACGCTGACCTCGTGGGCATTTATAAAAGCAATATCTATTATGCACAAAAGGGGGATGCTGAATTAGCAGGCACTATTTCAGCTGCATGGAATGACACTAAGGTTCCAACTGAACAAGACATCATCAAGCAAAATAATCAATATGCCAACATATTGGCTTCAGCTGAACGTGCTTGGATAGGTGGCGGCAAACAATATATTGAAGTAGGAGGGACTACCCTACCCAACAAAGGCGATGAATTTGATGAATTTGCTGACTTTGAGCGCCGTTTCCTTTTTCATAAAGCTCATTCGCTCAAAAACGAACCTATACCATACGTTAAGCAAACCAATGTGCACTGGCGCATTACTGAACCTTTTCCTAACGGAGGTGATGCTAACAAAGTGTTTCCACCCGAGTTGAACCAAGACGAGGTAATGCCCACAAAATACGTTTACAACAATAACCTTTACCGCACCAGTTTTGCCACAGGCGCGGGCATTTACTTACGACACATTTGGCACTCCACTGTCCCGTCGTTCCTTAGCCATCCTACTGACAACCAAACCGCATACGCCTGGACTTATGTTTATTCGCCTAAAGAGCAACAAGTGGGAGCACAAATCGAATTCTACACTTACAGCAGATCGGGCGATGACACTGCCCCCATAGCTGGACAATGGGATCGTCGCGGCTCTAAAATTTGGCTAAATGGCAATGAAATTCCTGCTCCACAATGGCAACAAGCTGGCAAAACCATAAAACAAGACCAAGCTACCACAGGACTCACTAACGAAAACTTTACCAATCGTGAACCTGTTGCGCTGACATTAAAACAAGGGTGGAACAAGGTTTTCATCAAACTACCACATGCTAACAAGGGTGGAACAAGTCGTGACAAGTGGCAGTTTACCTTTGTTATTACTGACACTGAGGGGAAAAATGCACTTGATGGCATTATTTACTCTCCTGATAAAAGCATGGACGATGTTGTGCCCGACAATGAAGACTTATCACGCCCTTTGATGAGTAATAATGCCTACACCTATTGGTACACGTTCTGCACACCTAAGCGTGGCACACGTTATCCTACTTCATCAGGAGCGAACACTGACATCGTAGGGCAAACTACGCCTACTGAAGCCTCGCAATGGAAATTTGTGAGCCGTTCTGATGGATCTTTTGATATTATTAATCGTGCTGACAACACCTATATTTCGCCCCAAGCTAACAACAATTCTGCATTAAAAACCGTTAGCATACAACCTTCAACTGGATGGAACATTAGTAAAACGGTTAGTGGGTACTACATTGTGTATAGTGGTTCAACTCAAATGAACCAAACGAACAACTCACAATTAGGCTATAAAGTGTATAACTGGGGCTACGGCACAAAAGTAAAAGATGAATATCGCACCGACGATGATGGATGCCTTTACACCTTTAACATGACTGAGGTTGTTACCAACGATGAGCAGCCTAAAGTAACCACACCTTTGTTAAGTAATCATGAAACGAATCATTGGTATAGGTTTTCTTCAGCACGTGAAAGCTATCGCTACCCCACATCACACGGCAATGGACAAACAGTGACGGGAGAACTTAATAACGACACTCAAGCCTCAGAGTGGAAATTTGAGAGCCGAACTGATGGCACCTTTAATATTGTGAATCGCGCTGACGGTCTCTACCTTTCACCTGCTGCCGAATATAACAAAGCGCTTACCACCACTAGCACACTACCTGCTGATGGTTGGAAATTTTTAGCTTGCGACAATGACAAATATTTTTTGATCGTTTCTGACGGCAACCACACGGAAATTAACCAAACGAAATCTGAGCAAAAATATCAACTCTTCAATTGGGGCTATAACTCACTTAAAGATAACAAATATCGCTTTAATGACACAGGATGCCAATTTAGTTTTACGCTAACTGAAAGCGAAGGTGCAAGCACTGCTATTGCTACGGCCTTATCTACCACCGACAGTTCTATACGAATAGTTAATGGACGCATTTATTGTAATTTACCTTATCGCCTCTATACGCTTGACGGCAAGGCACTACCTATAGGACGTCAACTACCATCAGGTGCCTACTTGGTGCGTACAATGCAAGGTTGTAGCAAGGTTGTTATTAAATAAATTTCTTTTGTTCGGATTTTAAAAGAAAATCATTTTTTAGTAGGAAAAACGAATTCTATGCAATTAGGTTAATTGCTGTTCTATAGTGTTTGAATGGTCAATGTTTATTGTGATATTTAACCGTCCAGCTTAGGCTGGACGGTTAAATCATATCATAAGTTCTGCTTACACGCCTCAAAACTCTTACGTTTTAAATATATATATATTGTGGCAATGAATATCAATACCTGTAACGATGATATTATAAAACACACCTAAAATAATAGACAATATTTTACGTCTACATTCAGCCATTAAGATGCATGTAATTTGTTTTTTGTAACTTTGCAAAAAGTTTATTACACGCGTTTTCAATGAAAGAAAAAATTATTTCATTTTGCTGGCAACATCTACTTCTACTTCTATCACTATGGATTATGACATTAGGTGTTGCCTTCTGCGTACGATCTCATTTAGGTTCAAGCGTTATTAGTGTATTACCTTATGTGTTTGAAACAGCTGGTAAACAAGGACTTGTACCAACACTTACCATCGGTCAGTACACTTACATCATGAATGCCATGCTTGTAATAGGACAAATATTAGTACTACGCAAACAATTTGAATGGGTACAATTGTTTCAATTATTAGTAGGTTTTGTGTTTGGAGTTCTCATTGACATCAATATGGTGCTCACCACTTGGCTACAACCACATGCCCTTGCTTGGCAAGCCCTTGCACAACTTGTTGGCTGCACCATTTTGGGATTTGGCATAGCGCTTGAGGTGCGATGCGGTAGTGTTACAATGCCTGGCGAAGGTTTTCCCGTTGCCATTAGCCGCATCACTGGCATTGAGTTCCCTAAGATAAAAGTTGGAGTTGACACCACATTAGTTGGACTAGGTATCATAGTTTGTATCTTGTTTTTTGGCAGCTGGCAATGGTATATTGTTGGCTTTGGCACCCTATTTGCCATGTTCTATGTGGGGTATGCTGTGCGCATTTTAGGAAAGCATCTTAGCTGGTTTGAACACTTACTTGCCTACCAGCCTGGCTTTCGTCGATACGTTTACGGACTTGCTCGCTATATATATGGCAAGATTAAATAGCGAACCTCTTGTTCACATTTTATTCTGAGAAGCACGGCGGGGCAAAATAATTATTGCCACGACATATTTGCTAAATATCTTACACTAACAGAGCATGATATTTCAAATTTCAATTATATCGACTCGACAATTCTCATTTAAAGCTTTCACTGATTTATTGGGTTTAAATGACTGCATTTTAGCCATCACTCCTAATGAAGTGAAAGGAACCTGGGCTTTTTATCGTAAAGAACATGCAACTACACTTTTTTTGCTTGAACAAGAAAAAGAAAAATATGCGTTGTCAATGGACAGGTTGGCTACGTATGACGACTACCAATTATGGCCTTATTTGGTAGATACACTGAGTATGCTCTTAACTGACAATGCATTTCGCATTAATGAACTTTCGGCCTTTGATTATTTTAATGAAGACTGGATGGCTGACGCTATTGGCGATGAAATTGCCTACTTGAAGTGCATGCTATCGCTTCACATGAAATATTACTTGTCACTACCTATACCTGAAACCAATATATATGTTAACCAACAAGCACTTGAAAGAATGGGGGTTAGCATTCACTCTGCTACACCACGCATATATGGTTACATTGGGTATATGCTTAAACACAATTTGTTGCCGGCTGAAGATGTGGTTGAAAAAGTGAATTTAAGCAATGACTGCGAGGTGAATGTACCTCAACATGAATCTATAGGAAAGGTGTTATCATGGCAAACTGATGGTGCCGAAACTACTGAGAGTTATTGCAAGGAGGATGTTGAGCTATTGCTACACATTGCCCAAAACTATGATGTGGTGAAAGGATATGAGGGGGTGGTGCTAAATGATATTGGCACTATTTATGAACATGGCATTGGGGTGGAACAAAATGTAAAGACTGCCGTATATTGGTATAACGAAGCTTTAAAAAATGGAGATTCGCTCTATGCAAGCACTAACTTGGGCGACATTTTTCGGTGTGGGCGCGGCAATGTGCCACAAAACTTAGAACGAGCTATCTATTTTTATAAACAATCAACTGACCCTTATGCTTGGTTTCGATTAGGCCAAAGCTATGAAGAAGGATGGACGACTCCACCCAACTTGGAGCAAGCTATGTGCTATTATAACAAAGCCGCACAGGCTGGCCATCATCTTGCCTTAAAGAGACTCAAGAAAGAAGTTTCTCTTCATTCAAAAGCAAAGGTTTAAAGCTATTTGCCCTATTTCTTTGCAAATTTTTCTTTACAACGAATATATAAAAGGGTGACTCTGATTATTCTTTATTTTAAAGATTTATCAGTGTCACCCTTATATTATGCTTGTAGCAGAAAAAGGTTATTTACCTAAATAATCAACTACATTTTTTTCAATACGAGCGAGTACATCACCTGTTTCCTCAGGTACAAATTTCTCACCTGTAATGTGCTCATAAAGTTCAATGTAACGAGCAGAGATGTTATTTACGATCTCATCTGTCATTTCGGGAACCTGCTGGCCAGCTTGGCCTTGGAAACCATTGTCCATCAACCATTCACGCACAAATTCCTTTGAAAGTTGCTTTTGAGGCTCACCTTTGGCAAAACGCTCAGCATAGCCTTCAGCATAGAAATAGCGTGAAGAGTCGGGGGTGTGGATTTCGTCCATCAAATATATTTCACCATTGTGCTTGCCAAACTCATACTTTGTGTCAACAAGAATCAACCCGCGCTTAGCTGCTATTTCAGTACCACGCTCAAAGAGTGCAAGCGTATATTTTTCGAGCACTGCATACTCTTCAGGGGTAGCAAGACCACGTGCCAATATTTCTTCCTTCGAAATGTCGGCATCATGTTCACCTATTTCAGCTTTTGTTGTAGGTGTGATAATAGGTGTAGGGAATTTTTGATTTTCCTTCATACCTTCAGGAAGCTTTACACCGCAAATTTCACGTACACCACTCTTGTAAGCACGCCACGCACTACCACAAAGGTAGCCACGCACAATCATTTCAACGGGGAAACCCTCGCACATAACACCCACCGTAACCATAGGATCGGGAGTTGCAAGTTTCCAGTTAGGACAGATGTCGGTGGTGGCATCGAGGAACTTGGCTGCTATTTGGTTGAGCACTTGACCTTTAAAGGGAATGCCCTTGGGCAAGATTACATCGAAAGCTGAAATACGATCAGTAGCCACCATAGCCAAGCGGTCGCCTAAATTGTACACGTCGCGAACCTTACCGTGATAAACACTCTTTTGTCCAGGAAATTGAAAATCGGTTTTTGTTAATGCTGACATTTTATTTGTGTTTTTTACGAGCCTCAGGGTTGTGTATAGAGACTCATTGTGTTGATATTCCTTGCTTTGTAAATGTTACGCATGCATGGCGTACTAATGAATAGCATATTTTATGCAACAAGGCGAGCCCAGCTGCAAAGATAGCTCTTTGCATGCCAGGACTCGCCTTAGGGGTTATTTGTCTGTTGATTGTTGTGTTGACGCAGACTCGCGTATTTGCTTCTTACGTTCATCATCGCGATTGTAAGCCTCTACTATTTTTGTTACGAGTTTATGACGAATGATGTCCTTTTGATTCATTTCGATAAAGGCTATGCCTTCTATTCCTTGCAGTATGCGCTGTGCCTCGACCAGTCCACTACGTTGCGAAGCTGGCAAGTCTATTTGCGTGCGATCACCCGTCACTATCATTTTGGTGTTCCACCCCATGCGGGTAAGGAACATTTTTATTTGAGCTGTTGTTGTATTCTGTGCCTCGTCTAATATCACTACGGCATCATTAAGCGTACGGCCACGCATAAAGGCTAATGGAGCTATTTGAATGACATTTGTATCCATATATTCCTGCAATTTTGCAGCAGGAATCATCTCTTGCAAAGCATCATATAGAGGTTGCAAATAGGGATCAATTTTGTCTTTCATATCACCTGGTAAGAAGCCAAGTTTCTCGCCAGCCTCTACCGCGGGGCGACTTAATATGATTTTTTTTACGGCCTTGCTTTTTAAGGCCTTCACAGCTAATGCTATGGCTGTGTAGGTTTTGCCAGAACCTGCAGGGCCAATGGCAAATATCATGTCACACTTGTCGTAAGCCTCTACCAAACGACGTTGATTCTCTGAACGTGGTGTGATGGGCTTTCCTCCTGTGCTATAAACTATCACATCATGTGCTGTTTCACCTTGTGTGATGTGTCCCTTTACTATGTTGAGTATGTCCTCTTCCGTCAAGTTATTAAACTTGGCGCAATGTTTCTCAAGTTTACCAAAAACCTCCTCAAAGTTAGCCATTTCCTCTTCATCGCCCATTACACGCACCACATTGTCACGGGCCATAATGCGCAACTTGGGGCATAGGGCTCGTAACATTTTGATGTTTACATTATTAACCCCGTAAAATATTACAGGGTCGGCTTCATCAAGTATGAAATGCTTCTCTATCATTTGTTTGCGTTAGGAGGCTTTGCCCTCATGTTGGGCTATTTCGCCTTTTTAGAATGGTTTTTACTTTATTTATGTGCAAAATTAAAAAATCCAATTGAAATGCACTAACTTTGTGTGCGCATTTTAATGTAATCTTTATAAAACCTCTTATTGCATACATTGGTATGAAACAATTCTATCAACCTCGTCGCATTCACTTTTTATCGGCTTTTGCACTCATTGTCATTGCTTTAGCTATTACTAAGTGTATTAACCCCCAACTGGCACTTAAACGTCTAGCTTTGGAACGTAATAAATCACAAACAACATATACGCACAAACCCGATAGCATTGACTTGCAGGCTAAGGCTGTTGACCTTTTGTTTTTAAAAGAACGTAAGCAACCCGTGCTTACAAAAATGGATGGTTCGCCAGTAAAAAACCGTGTAACAAGTGTTCCACGATTTGAAACGGCATTTCCTGACTTAAACGATGTGCAATTAGCTACAGCGAGCCGACTGGGTATACCTATGATTGAAAATCGAGAAGAAACGCATCAACACATGAAGGATTTGGTTTATATTGCTGACAATCCTTTTTATTCCGTACAACGTTTGCATCAATCTATTCCATACCTTGTGCCACGCGCTGCTACTCTACTCAACCAAATAGCACGTGCCTTTAATGACTCTTTGGCCACAAAGGGCTATCCACCACATAAATTACTCATTACATCTGTTTTACGCACTAAGGCTGATGTGGCACGTTTGCGTAATTTTAATGCCAATGCTTCTGAAAATTCTTGCCACCAATATGGCACTACCTTTGATGTGTCATACAATCGATTTCTTGAAATTCATCCCGACGGTAAAAGTGATATACGATGGGTTACTGTGTATAAATCTATTTTAGCAGAAGTGCTGAACGATATGCGTGAAATGGGGGCATGTTACGTTAAATATGAAGTGCATCAATCATGTTTTCACGTTACAGCAAGATGATGCATTCTTGTGTACCTTTATAGGCTTATTTGTAAACATAAAAGAGGAGGTTCTGTTATTGATAGAACTTCCTCTTTTTTTATTAAGTAGGTATTCAAAATTAGTTGATACGCCTTGGCGCAGTATTTCGCCCAGAAACATAGGTTTCATCGGTCACGTAGCCCGCTACGCTCTCTCTTCAACCTATGTTTCTGAACCTTTTCGTTAAGCCAGATGAGCAAAAGAAAACTTGCTTTCATTTTGCCATGGCGAGAAAAGGTGCGCGAAAGCGAACGAAATACTGCACCCATTCATATCAACTAATTTTAAACACCTACTTACATTTCCTCGCACACTTTTAGCTAAAGTGTGCGAGGTTTTCTTTATCTTTGCACCATAAATCAATAAATGAATAAGGTAGGCAAACAAAAAATTGCCCCCTTAACACATCACAAACATTATGAGTGAACAACAGAAAAAAATCAAGCAGCTTGTAGAACTCCGCCAAAAGGCCCGTTTGGGTGGCGGCGAAAAGGCTATTGAAAAGCAACACGCCAAAGGCAAAGCTACGGCTCGCGAACGCATCGAACTCTTGCTCGACAAGGGTTCGTTCGAGGAAATGGATATGTTCAAACTTCACCGTTGCCACAACTTTGGCATGGAGAAGAAGCAGTTTTTGGGCGACGGCGTTGTAGCTGGTAGCGGTACTATTAATGGCCGATTGGTTTACGTCTTTGCACAAGACTTTACCGTGAATGGTGGTTCGTTGTCTGAAACCATGGCTCAAAAAATATGCAAGGTGATGGACCAAAGTATGAAGATGGGTGCTCCTTGCATTGGTCTTAACGACTCGGGCGGTGCACGTATTCAAGAGGGCATTAACGCCTTAGCGGGCTTTGGCGAAATCTTCCAACGCAACATTGAAGCCTCGGGTGTAGTACCTCAAATTTCAGGCATCTGTGGTCCTTGTGCTGGTGGTGCTGTTTACTCACCTGCTTTAACAGACTTCGTTGTAATGCTTGAAGGCATTAGCTACATGTTCCTTACAGGTCCGAAAGTTGTAAAGACCGTAACTGGTGAAGATGTTACTCAGGAAGACCTCGGTGGCGCAGCCGTTCACTCTACCAAGAGTGGTGTATGTCACTTTACTGCCAAAACCGAAGAAGAGTTTGCAGGCATTATTCGCAAGTTGCTCTCATACATTCCACAAAACAACATGGAGCGCGCTCCACGCATTGAATGCACCGACCCCATTGACCGTAAGGAGGATTTGCTCAACGAAATTATTCCTGACAACCCCAACATGGCTTACGACATGTACAAGGTGATTGGTGCGGTTGTTGACAATGGTGAGTTCATGGAGGTTCACCGCAACTTTGCACGCAACATCATCATTGGTTTTGCACGTTTCAATGGTCAGAGCGTAGGTGTTGTAGCCAACCAGCCCAGCGTTTATGCAGGTGTGTTAGACTGTAACGCATCGCGCAAGGCTGCACGTTTTGTACGCTTCTGCGACTGCTTCAACATTCCTATCGTATCGTTGGTTGATGTTCCAGGTTTCTTGCCCGGTACAGGTCAGGAGTACAATGCTGTTATTGACCATGGTGCTAAGTTGCTCTACGCTTATGGCGAGGCCACAGTGCCCAAGGTTACAGTTACATTGCGCAAGAGCTATGGTGGTTCACACATCGTGATGGGTTGCAAGCAGCTCAAAGCTGACTTGAACTATGCATGGCCTTCAGCTGAAATTGCTGTTATGGGTGCCTCAGGTGCAGTAGCCATTCTTGATGGCAAAGAGGCTAAAACTAAGGAAGACCCCAAGGCCTTCTTGGCTGAAAAGGAGAAGGAATACAACGACCTCTTCACGAACCCTTACAAGGCTGCCGAGTATGGCTACGTTGACGATGTTATTGAGCCACGCAACACTCGTTTCCGCATTTGCCGCGCATTAGCTCAGCTTGAAAACAAGCGCGAAGTTCGTCCAGCAAAGAAGCACGGTAACATTCCACTCTAAGCTTTTTAACTAATGTGACAAAGGCTTATTACGTAAAAGCCTTGTCACATTAGCACATTGCTACATTAGCACATTAACGCAATGAAAACATTTCAATACAAACTGGGTGAACAAACCATCACCATCCGTCTTGACGAGAAACAAGGCACCATTGCCGACTTTTTAGTTGATGGTTTTCACACAAAACCCACTGATGAAGAAATGCCTGCATTCGCTGCTGCCATCTCGCTCGCACTCATTGAGCACGAAGTTGAGATTGTTCACGACGATGAGCCTGGCATCATCACTGTTCAAAACCATCGCACCAACTGGAACAACCCAGCTGACTTGATGACACAAATTTAAGCATTATCACGCACAATGAAACAATATAAGTATACTATCAATGGTGCCCAGTTCGATGTAACCATCGACAGCATTGTTGGTTCAAAGGCTAAAGTCGAGGTTAACGGCATTCCCTTTGAGGTTGAAATGCAGGGTTCTTCATTGGTTGAAGAGGCTCTGCCCACAGTTACAACTGATGGCGCAGCCCCTGCTGCAACTCCTGCTGCACCAGCTGCAACTGAAAACACCACTGCAGCACCTGCTGCTAAGAGCGGTCCAGGTGCTGGCACTCCTGTTAAGGCTCCTCTGCCTGGTGTTGTTACCAAAATTTTGGTTAACGAAGGCCAAGCTGTAAAGAAGGGTGATACCGTGCTCGTGCTCGAAGCTATGAAAATGGAGAATAACATCACTGCCGAAGCTGACGGCACCGTTAGCGGCATTTGTGTAAGTGCTGGCGATAGCGTAATGGAGGGCACTACGCTCATTACCATTGCCTAAGTTCAACTTACTCAATATATGAAATATCCCATGATGGGGTGATTAACAAGTTTCATTTAGCTACTTGTTAATCACCCCATCATGGGTTTTACTTACCTCATACATCACCACCTACGCAATAATATATATATAACAACAGGCACACCCATAAATGGGGTGATAGCAGCAAGTGGCAACACGCCTCGCTCACCAGGCAGATGTGATAATATTAACGAAAGCACAGCTACCCCTGCCCCCAGCACCCATGTATGTGGCACAAGTTGCCCATGATTAGCCGTACGGCACACCATACGTGCCAAATGGGGAACAGCCAACCCTATAAACGAAATGGGGCCACACAAGGCGGTAGTAGTGGCTGTTAGCAAACCCGTCAACACAAGCAGCCATGTGCGCACACGCTGCACACTGATGCCAAGGTTGGCCGCATAGTCGGTGCCTAACAGCAAAGCATTAAGCGAACGGTTGCACACAAGCACAAGCATTGTGGGCAGCAAAACAAGTACAGCCATAAGGGGTAAGCGCTGTAAGGGAACGCTTGCAAAATCGCCCATACCCCACACTATAAAGCCACGCACACCATCAGCCGAAGCATAAAAACATAACAACGAAATAACAGCCGAAAGCACAAAGTTTAACATCACGCCTACCACTAACAATGCTAAGTTGCCTCGCAAGTAGTGGCTGCACATGGTGAGCAAAGCTATAACGCCACAAGCGCCCACAAAGGCGGCAACTATGGTGAGTGCTACGCCAGCAAGGGCTGTATCGCCCATGGTCCAACTGCCTCCCAACAATAGCAAAGCCAATGCGGCACCTAATGAGGCACCACTATTCACACCTAACAAAGCTGGGTCGGCCAGTGGATTGGCAAATAGTGTTTGCATAACTAAGCCACTCACCGATAGGGCTGCTCCTGCTAACAAAGCCGTTACAAGTTGGGGTAAGCGCGATTCGAGCACAACGAAACGAGCCATTTCATCACCTCCACCCATAAACACTTGCACCACGTCGGCCAATGATAGTGGCACACTGCCCGTTAACAAGGCAAGTACACAAAGCAATGCTAAAAGCGGAATTGTTAGCTTCATTTTAATGGTGTATAATAAGGAGTGTCACAACTTACCTTTGCCGTATGAAATACATTTATCAAGTTGCGTAACAAATAATCAGGATGAAAGGGAACCTCTTCATAAAAAGGCTGACGAAGCGTATTGCAACCATACACATGATGGTGTTGCCAAGGAGCAAACTGAGCATATTGTGCACAGTCACGCTTCATTTGTTCATAACTTAGGTCATTTAACTGGCCATACTTAACGAGCCATATATCGGCCTTATGGGCTCGAGCATAAACGCTCTCCAGGTCGAGTGGTATGCTACCACTTTCTTTACGATCGGCCCATATATACTGTCCTCCAGCATCGGTTATAAATTGGCCCATAGTGCTGGCTCCCCCAGGTTGATACCAGGTGGAACCCATGCGCAAGTCACACATCACGGTGGGATGCTCTCCCCCACTCTGCAAGGCTTGCTGCTTTAGTTGAGTGTAACGTTGAGCCACTTCAGCAAAGAGCGAGTCGGCAGTATGAGCCTTGCCATATAGTCTACCATAAAAACGCATCCACTCGGCACGTCCCAGGGGAGATGTTTCCATATAGTCGGCACATTCTATTAAGGGGATGCCAGCATGCTGCAATGCTCCATGGTCATTTTGATCAAACGAACTTACCAACACGGCATCAGCTTGCACGGCTTTGTAACGTTCTACATCGGGGGTCATAGCAGTGCCCATATCGTTCACCTCGGTATGTGTGGCTAAATATTGCTGAAGGCGTTGGCTCACTATGTAGCTGACATCGGTTATGCCTACCATACGTGCCTCAGCACCTAAGTCGAGGAGCAAGGCTGCATGCACAGACGATGTAACAACCGTTCGCTTTAATGGGGTGCGAATGAGCGTACCTTGTGGCATTTGCTGTGGCAACTGCTGAGTGTCAGGCACAAGCACATAGCTGGCCAAGGTGCTTTCCTTGTGCCACGGATTGCTTACCTGCACCAAAGTAAAACTATCTGTTTGTTCCATGTGTAGCAAACTGGCATACTGCAAAGGCTCAAGGTTGGCCACTGGCTGCGAAGCACATGCTGTTAACAATAATAGGAGCAAAAGATATTGTAATGGACGAATCATATGCATATGGGGTAAGTAGGTGTTCTATTTATTTTTATGTTAGAACTTGCATGTTGTCAGAGTGCAATACAGCCCCAACAACCATTTTACGCGTTGGCGGAATTAGCAAACGGGGTAATAGGGAAATAGGTTAATGGGATAATGGTGTAATGGGTAAGTTTGTCAAGTTTTTTAGCTGCTTACCATTCTGACTATAACGCGTTGGCGGAATTAGTAAACAAGTTGACAAGTTAACGGGTTAACAGGT
>ERZ506887.137-NODE-137-length-46107-cov-6.158256_pt1 | contig 46107 bp, 45 predicted proteins | sample MGYA00512905_ERZ506887 | MGnify/ENA metagenome assembly ERZ506887 | reverse complement strand
AACCAAATTAAAAATCAACCTTATAAGCGTCGTCTAATCCCGCTCCGGGAAGCCGCCCTTTGGCTTTCCGGGCGGGGTAAATGGGGCCCCGCAAGGTCGCAGGACCTTGTGGGGAGAGGAGGATGCACTGTAGCGGGGAGGGCTGCCCGAAGCAAAGCATAGGGTCAGCCCGACTCAAGCGGAGGTTGCGTCCGACGAGCGTCGGGTTTTTAGGGCGGAGCCCTGAATGACTTTTGGTTACTTTTCTTCATAGAAAAGTAACCCCCCGCCGGGTAGGCGTACCAGCCGTCACCCATCGGTGACTTCTCCCCGCCGCTAGGCGATTACAAACTATCCCCCGCCGGGCAGGCACATACTTTCGCTTTATTTCAGCAGCTTCTCGCACCCGGCCGCCAGCCGCTCCGCCAGCTCCCGGATGAGGGCAGCGTCCTCGCCCTCCACCATCACCCGGATCAGCGGCTCGGTGCCGCTTGCCCGAATCAAAATCCTGCCGGTATCACCCAGCCGCTCCTCGCACTCCTCGATGAGCGCTTCCATCTCTGGGCTTTCGTGCAGGGCCTCCTTCATATCCCGGTCGGCCGCCACATTCAGCAGCACCTGCGGGGTAATGGGCATCCGGCCCGCCAGCACGCTCAGCGGCTCGCCGGTCTTTTTCATCACCCGCATCAGCTGGATGGCCGAAAGCTCGCCGTCGCCGGTGGGCATATACTCCCGGAAGATGATATGCCCCGATTGCTCCCCGCCGATGTTATAGCCGTTTTTGCGCATATTTTCCAGCACATAGCGGTCACCCACCTTGGTGGTCTCGGCATGGATGCCGTTTTCTTTGGCGAACCGGAAAAAGCCGAAGCTGCTCATCACCGTCACCACGGCGGCATCGCCGGGCAGGCGGCCCTCCGCCTTCATCTGCCGGGCAAAAATAGCGATCATCTGGTCGCCGTTTACCACATGGCCCTTTTCATCCACCGCCAGGCACCGGTCGGCGTCCCCATCAAAGGCCACCGCCAGGTCATATTTTCCCTCGGCCATCAGGCTGGCCAGGTGCTCCACATGGGTGCTGCCGCACTCCCGGTTGATGTTGGTCCCATCGGGGGCATCGCACAGGATGGTCGCCTCGGCCCCCAGCAGAGAGAACAACTCCTCCGCCGTTCTTACCGCCGCGCCGTTGGAGCAATCCACCAGTACCTTCATGCCGGTCAGCTTTTCCGGCACGGTGGAGGCCAGATACCCGGCATACTGCACCGCCGCCTCACGGTCCTCGCGGCAGGTGCCTATCTCCTCCGGCTCCACCGGGATCATGGGGATATCCCGGTCCAGCAGCATCCGCTCTATCTCGTCCTCCTCGTCATCGGTCAGCTTGTAGCCCTCCGGGCCAAAGATCTTGATGCCGTTGAACTCGTAGGGGTTGTGGGAGGCCGAAATGACCACGCCGGCCGCGGCCTTTTTCTGCACAGTCAGGTAGGCCACCGCCGGGGTGGGAACCACCCCCAACAGCACCACATCGGCGCCGCCGGCCATCAGGCCGCCCGCCAGGGCCGCCTGCAGCATCTCTCCGGAAAGCCGGGTATCCCGGCCGATGACCACGGTGGGGCGTTTTTCGGGGTGCTCTCCCCGGATGACCTCGGCCAGGGCCATGCCTACCTCCTCCGCCCGGCGGATGGAAAGATCCCGGTTGGCAATGCCGCGGATACCGTCTGTTCCAAACAGTCTGCCCATATCAATTCGTCTCGCTTTCTCAGTTAGTCTCGGTGCCGCCATTCCAGCGGAAGTGCCCCGAAATAGGGTGGTTGCGGTGGCAGCGCAGCAGGGCGTCCTCCTCCCGGCGGGGCTGGCCGCTGTTGTGGATGAGGTACGGGATGCCGTCCCTGTTCCGTTTATCGGAGATGATGCCGATGTGGCTCCCCTCAAAGGTCACGATATCCCCAGGCTGCCATTCGGCGATCTCATAGGGGTCGGTGGTCAGGCTTTCGGCATATCTCTCAAAAAACACCCGCAAATTGGGGACCCGGCGGAAATCGATGTTGGGATCGGGCGTGCCCTGCACCCTCGGGTAAAGCCCGGTATTTTCGGCGATATCGGCATCGATGAGCGCCTTGAGGTCATACCCGGCGTTTCGGAAGGCCCGCCACACCACATCGGTGCAGACGCCCCTGTCCTCCGGCGGGTAGCCCCCGGCAAAATAGCCGGGGTCATAGGCGGGGTGATTTTCGGCATCCTGCCGGGCCCCCAGCATCAGGTCGGTGTAATCGTCGATGCCGTCGCCGTCAGCGTCCAGCGGGCTTTGCAGCGTTTCAATGCCGAAATGCTCCGCGGTATAAGTTCTATGGGGCAAAAGGTTCCAATAGTCCAGCCCCAGCAGAATAAGCACAAGGGCCAACGCGGCCAAAAGCCGCGGCCAGCGGCAGCGTTTTTGTTTTTCCATGGTTAGAATGACAGCGTCATCTGGGCGTCCGGCACACCGTCCGGGGCGTCCAGATGGAGGTGGTTATAGGCCAGCCGGGTGACGCAGCGGCCCCGGGGCGTCCGGGTCAAAAAGCCGATCTGCATCAGGTACGGCTCATAAACATCCTCCAGCGTCACGCTCTCCTCCCCCACGGCGGCGGCCAGGGTATCCAGCCCCACAGGACCGCCGGCATAGTTCTGGATGATGGTGGAGAGGATGCGGCGGTCGATGCGGTCCAGGCCGAGGTAATCCACCTCCAGCCGTTCCAGCGCCTCGGCGGCTATTTCCGGGGTGATGACCCCGCTGCCCTGCACCTGGGCAAAGTCCCGGACCCGCTTCAAAAAGCGGTTGGCGATGCGGGGGGTGCCGCGGCTGCGGCGGGCCAGCTCCATGGCTCCCTCGGCCTCACAGGGGATGCCGAGGATCCCGGCCGACCGGGTGACGATCTGGGAAAGCTCCTCCGGGGTGTACAGCTCCAGCCGGAACACCACGCCGAAGCGGTCCCGCAGCGGGGCCGAAAGCTGCCCGGCCCGGGTGGTGGCTCCCACCAAAGTGAACCGGGGCAGATCGATGCGGATAGAACGGGCACTGGGGCCTTTGCCGATGATGATATCAAGGGCGTAGTCCTCCATGGCGGGGTACAGTACCTCCTCCACGCTGCGGTTCAACCTGTGGATCTCATCGATGAAGAGGATATCATTTTCATTGAGGTTGGTCAGCAGGGCAGCCAGATCGCCCGGTTTTTCGATGGCCGGGCCGCTGGTAATGCGGATATTGACCCCCATTTCCGCCGCGATGATCTGCGAAAGGGTGGTTTTGCCCAGGCCGGGGGGGCCGTAAAGCAGCACATGGTCCAGCGGCTCCCCGCGCAGGCGTGCCGCCTGCATAAAGACCGAGAGATTTTCCTTGACCTGCTCCTGCCCGATGTATTCCTCCAGTGTGTGCGGGCGCAGGGAAAGCTCATTATCCCGGTCGTTTTCGGTCACCTCCGGGGCGACAAAGCGGTTTTCCAGGTCCATCTCGTATTTCGGCTGTTTGCCTCTATCGAACATGGTGTGATCTCCTCTCTTTGGGAGTAGTGGGTGGGGCGGCCGCAGGCCGGCGGCAAAGCCGCCGTAGGCGGGGCACAGCCCCGCCAAAATCGTCCGGAGGACGATTTGCCTGCGGCCGGAACCGGCCTGCTGCAGGGAGCCGCGGGCGCAGGCCCGGCGGCCGAAGACCGCCGAAGCGGACGGCAGTCCGCTTTAGCCCCGCCCGCAGGGCGGGGCGGGCTGCGCCCCGTATCCCGGTCCCTGCACAAATTCAAAGCTGTTTACTTGCCGCGGGTAAAGGATTTGAGGGCCCGGCGGATCAACTCATCCACAGCCAGGGAATCCTCCATGGGGGCGATGACCGCGGCGGCATCGGTCTGGCCGTAGCCCAGCGCCACCAGCGCACTGATGGCCTCGCTTTTAGCGGTATTGTGGATGGTTTCCGCCACGGTGGAAATGGTGCCGATCTCATCACTAAACGGCATGCTGATGTCCTCATCGCTCACCTTATCCCGCAGCTCCAGGATGATGCGCTGGGCCAGCTTGGCGCCGACGCCCTGGGCGCGGGTGAGGGCCTTGGCATCCCCGGCGGCAATGGAGAGCATCAGCCGGTCGGGGGCGGAATCCGAGAGGATGGCCAGGGCCACCCGGGGACCCACCCCGGAAACGCCGATGAGCATCCGGAAGCAGCGGCGCTCCTGCTCGGTGGAAAAGCCGAACAGCTCCATGCCGTCCTCCTTGACCCACAGGTGGGTCAGCAGGGTGACCTCCTGCCCACGGCCGGGCAGACTGGAAAGGGTGTGGGTGGAGGCGGAGCACTGGTAGCCGACGCCGCAGGCTTCCACCACGCAGTAGGTGGGGGCCACCTGGCGCAGCAGCCCGGAAATGCTGTAAATCATGTTTTCTTCTCCTTGTAGGTGATGGGTTTGCCGCGGCGGTTGCCGCCGCGAATCTCCGCCAGGGCGGCGGTAGGCAGGCGGCTGCCGCCATTGTGTCCATGGCAGATGGCAATGGCCAGGGCATCGGCGGCGTCATCGGGCTGGGGCACGGATTTGAGATTTAACAGGCGGCGGGTCATTTCCATCACCTGCTCCTTTTCGGCCTTGCCGTAGCCCACCACCGCCGATTTGACCTGCAGCGGCGTATAGCTGAATACCGGCACGCCCTGCTGCTCCGCGGCCAGCAGCAGTACTCCCCTCGCTTCCGCCACGGCAATGGCAGTGGTGCGATTGGTGGTGAAAAAGAGCTGCTCCATGGCGACGGCATCGGGGCGGTACTGGGCGATGAGTCCCACCATGTCATCGTAGATCTGCCGCAGGCGGGTCTCAAAGGGGAGCTCCGCTGGAGTGGTGATGGCGCCGTATTCCACCAGCGAAAAGCGGACATTATCGTAATCCACCAGGCCCACGCCCACGATGGCATAGCCGGGGTCGATGCCCATGATACGCACGCGTAAGCCCCCTTTCCCGAAGTCCTGTTTTTATCGCATTAGGGCATGGGTTCCCATAATGATTCATCTTATATCGTACCACAAGAACGGATGTTCGTCAATAACAGAGAGCGATTTTTTAAGAAATATTCACAGATGAAAAAAGTGCCGGGCGGGCTGCCGGCATAGCGGGAAGGATGAAGCGGCGTTCGCGCCCTTTTTCGTGAAAGCCGATGATTTTTTGCAGGAAAATTTGTAGGAACGGGAGAATTTTTGGGGGATATGTTGCATTTTTGCTTGTGATACGATTATTATAGTAGTGAGTGGGATTGATAATAGAAAAATTTAATGGGTGAGATGCCGATGGTGGTATAACGGCTATGGAGAAATTGTAGATTAATTGATGGAAGAGGAGACTACACAATGAAAAAGATTAAGATTTTGTTGCTTGGAATAGTTTCTGTTTTTCTGCTTTTGGGAACTGCCTTTGCCATTGAAGCCACCCCCGCCGACCGGGAGGCCATTGAGAAAGTGTGCCGGCAATACCTGTTGGATTATGATGCAGCATACCTCTTGGGCAAAGAACCTACCACCGATTATTTTGCTCCCGGTTTGGCGGCAGAGTACCAGGCAAAAAAAATGGAGACCATGAAATGGAATGCCACATTAAACCGAGCGCAGGTGGAAATTGATGAAGTAATCGCCGAAAGGCTTACGGTGGAGGCGATGGAAATCGATGGGGACAGTGCAGAAGTATCTGTCGCATGGGTCTGCACCTACCGTTATGCTCTTGATCCGAACACTTTTGAAGGGGTCGGCCTGGACTCGGAATACGGTGTGGGGTTTTGCTTCCGGCTGCTGCGTCAAAACGGTCAATGGCTGATCTGCGATATTGCCAGCGGCGATGACTATGATTATGTTCACCGCACCCAATGTGCTGAAAGGTATAGCTTTGCTCCCATAACGGAAGAGCTTCTTGCGAAAATAGATGCAGATATTCAATCCGTCATGGAGAAACAGAAAAAAGAATTAAAAAATATAGAGGAACCGGAAACAGTCTTGGAGCCGAACACATCTAACCTTTACCTTGATGATCTTGACACGAATGCTATGGCAAGCTATGCCTACAATAATGCGGCTAAAGCATCGCCGTCCAGTGGTGATGGGGTAACGCCCTATTATGATTTTAGTTTAATAACGGGAAATTATGATTGCACAAACTTTATTTCCCATTGCCTGCTTGCCGGAGGAGCTTCTAAAAATGTTTCTGCTCTAATGGTTGGTATTATAACACTCTTTCAGATCGAACCCCATCGTGGTCTAATGTAAATTATTTACACAATTTTTTAGTACATAATAGTTCTACGCGCGGGCCAAAGGGGAAAGTTCAGAGTACCCGGCTGGAAACAGTTTAACATCACTTTATTCTTCCTGTCGGATCGGGGATTTAATTCAGATAAAATACAATGGAGCATCTAATTACGGACACTCCACAATAGTAACCGGCAAAAACTTTTCACAGACTACTATCCTCATTACATCCCGAACAAGTCAAAACAGTTATAATAAAAGTGCAGTATTAACCAAAGTATATAATTCCAATGCAGTTAAAAGTTACCGTCTTGTCGACTTAGAAGGCAACTATACCGGCTAGTTTGCTTATCACAAATCTGGATTAGTGAAAAAATACAACATAGAATCCAAGTCCCCATGCGGAGCCCTGCGCTCCTTGGTTCACCAAAAGAAAAAAAGACGCCCATAGGCGTCTTTTTTTCTTTTGGTGGACGATACAGGACTTGAACCTGTGACCCTCCGCACGTCAAGCGGATGCTCTTCCAGCTGAGCTAATCGTCCATTTTAGCTGCTCGATTATTTTACCACAGTCCCGGCGGCGCTGTCAAGTCCTTTTTGCGTGGCCCGCCGCAAAAAAGTCGTCCCCGGCCCTCGCGTGCGTGTACGCGTATGCGCGCGCTGAACGCGCGCGAGAAGGCCCCCAGCCGCCTTGCCAGGGGTGGGCCGACCTGCTACAATGGAGAGGCCAACAGCCTGCCGGGAAATGCCCGCGGCAGGCGTTTTTTTAAAAAAAGGTCAGAAACTGTGTCACAAAAGCCGGGCGGGAGCGGTTATATAGGGTGTAAGGCAAAAAGCCCTCCGCCCCTTCGGCCCCGCTTTTCCGGAAAAACGACCCAAAGGAGAAAACATCATGCTGCCGCTTTTTATCATGGCTATCGAAAATGACACCGACCGGCAATTTGTTGCCGGGCTGTACCAGCGCCACCGGGATTTCCTGCTGCGCTGCGCCCAAAAGATACTGAATGACCCCGACCGGGCCGAGGAAGCCCTGCACGAGGCCATGCTGCGGGTCATCCGCTCCCTGGAACGGGTGCGGCAGATCCCCGCAGAGGAGCTGCTGCCTTACCTGGTCACCATTGTGCAGACCGCCAGCATCGACCTTTACCACAAAACCAACCGGGAGCGGCAGGCCGCGCAGGGCCGGGAGCGGGACTGGGCCGAGAGCCTGAGCGGCACGGAGGATACCGAACTTCTCCTCATCCGCCGGGAGCAGGCCGAGCTGCTGCGGGAGTGCCTGAAAACACTGCCCCAGCGGGAGATAGACCTGCTGAACTACGCCTACACGCTGGAGCTGTCCTCGAAGGAGATCACCCGGCTGACCGGCCTGGCGCCGGGCAATGTGCGGCAGATCCTGACCCGGGCCCGCCGAAAAGTGCTTGCCGCCTATATCGAGAAAGGAGGTATGAACCATGAGTAACAACAATTATCCGCTGGATGAAAAAGCGTTGGAGGAGCAGTATGCCGATCTCCTCCTCAAGATCGCGCTGAAGGAATACCTGAAGGAGCAGGCCCTGCAGATGAAGCAGCAGGAGGCCGAAGCCGCCCCCGCGCCGCAGCCGACACAGGAGAGCAGCAATGTGGTAGCGGTGGCCTTCCGGCAGGTGGGCTGGCAGGAGACCAAAGAGACCCTACTGCACGGCCTGAAGAAGGGTGTCACCCGAGTGGCGGTGGTGTTTCTGGCGGCCGCCCTTACCGCTACCACAGCCTTTGCCCTCTCCCCGGTGGAAAGGAAGGAAAGCATTCTGGAGAAGGTGATAAACACGATCCGCAATTATGCCAATATGCTTACCAACACCTCCACCATGGTGGAAGTGCCCCGCTACCGTTATGAGGAGTATTCCTTCATCGAGGTGCCGAATGAGCAGGTGCAGGAGGTCATTGATACCTGGGTGATCTTCCGCAACAGCGTCAATTTTACCAAAAAATCCGGCATCAGCCTTTCGGCAGTGATGAAAGCGATGTACTATTACTGCGAAGCCAAGGGGCTGGAATACCCCTACACCGATGATACACACACCTGGGTAGATGCCAAGGCGGTGCAGCAGTTTGCCGAATATCTTTTTGGCGCCACCAAGGAGCACCTGGACTGGGAGGTGTACCTGGAGCCCCGCTACTACGACGCCGAACGGGATGCCTACCGGGATATCCACCCCAATTACATCACCATAGCCCGGAGCGGGCTGGTGAGCTATACCGAGAATGAGGATGGTACCTTTACCATAGAGCTGGTGATGGAACCGGATAGTGACTGGAATGAGTATTGCTATTCCCCCGTAATTATTACGGCGGATTACAGCAGCGGCCATCTGGTACTGGTTTCCGGCACGGTAAAGGAAATGCTCAGCGAAGCGGAGCTTTCGCTCACCCAGCAGCGCCTTGAATACGAGCGCAGAAACCCCACTGGCCGCCGGTAAACCTCCTCGCCGCCCGGCACACCAAAGCCGCCCCCGACCGCAATGGCCGGGGGCGGCAGTATTTGGGGCAAAAGCAGCCGGGACGGTTACTTCATCCGGCTGACCTGCTGGCGGATCAGGGCGCGCTTGAGGCGAGCTTCCGCCAGGGCCAGCTCGGTATCAGTGAGATCGCCGTGGCCCAGCTTTTCCCTGGCCCGTTCCTCTGAGGCGTGGCTGCGGGCGGTGTCGATGTCCTCGGCCCACTCGAAGGTGGTGGCGGTGAGGGTGACGCGGCCGCCCAGCACCGAGACCATACCGCCCATGCAGGCGGCAATGTGCTTATTCCCAGCGGTGATGACCTCGGCGGGGCCCATGCCCAGCGCCGTGACATAATCGGTGTGGCGGGCACGGATGCAGAGATCGCCCTCGATGGAGCGCAGCCGCAGGCTTTCAGCCCGGCCGGAGAAGATCTCGCCATCCGGCGTGACGATATCAAGCGGGAATTCCGTCATGGCTTACTCTCCTTTTTGGGCCTTTTCCACCACCTCATCGATGGTGCCGGCATACAGGAACGCGCCCTCGGGCAGGTCATCGTGGCGGCCCTCGATGATCTCGCGGAAGCCGCGGATGGTTTCCTTCAGCGGGACATACTTGCCCGCCATGCCGGTGTACTGCTCCGCCACATGGAAGGGCTGAGAGAGGAAGCGCTGGATCTTACGGGCGCGGCTGACCGTCTTTTTATCCTCCTCGGAGAGTTCCTCCATGCCCATGATGGCGATGATATCCTGAAGCTCCCGGTAGCGCTGCAGAATGCGCTGGACGGCACGGGCGACCTCATAGTGCTCCTGCCCGACGATCTCCGGCGAGAGGATGCGGCTGGTGGAATCCAGGGGATCGACCGCCGGGTAGATGCCGAGGGAGGCGATGGCACGATCCAGAACGGTGGTGGCATCCAGATGGGTGAAGGTGGTGGCGGGGGCGGGGTCGGTGAGGTCATCGGCCGGGACATAGACCGCCTGCACTGAGGTGATGGAGCCCTTGCGGGTGGAGGTGATGCGCTCCTGCAGGGCGCCCATCTCGGTGGCCAGCGTGGGCTGGTAGCCAACGGCAGAGGGCATACGGCCCAGCAGTGCGGACACCTCGGAACCGGCCTGTGTGAAGCGGAAGATGTTATCAATGAACAGCAGCACGTCCTGATTCTTCACATCGCGGAAGTACTCTGCCATGGTCAGGCCGGACAGTGCCACGCGCATACGGGCTCCCGGGGGCTCGTTCATCTGGCCGTAGACCAGCGCGGTCTTGTTGATAACGCCGCTCTCGGTCATTTCGCCGTACAGGTCGTTGCCCTCACGGGTGCGCTCGCCAACGCCGGTAAATACCGAGTAACCGTTGTGCTCGGTGGCGATGTTATAGATCAGTTCCTGAATCAGAACGGTCTTGCCGACACCGGCGCCGCCAAACAGGCCGATCTTGCCGCCCTTGGCGTAGGGGCAGATCAGGTCAACGACCTTGATGCCGGTCTCTAAAATCTCGGTGGTGGACTGCTGCTCCTCGTAGCTGGGAGCGGGACGGTGGATGGGCCAGTAGGCATCCGGGGTGGGGGCGGGCTTGTTATCCACAGGCTCGCCCAGCAGGTTGAACACGCGCCCCAGACACTGGTCGCCTACGGGCACCTTGATGGACTCGCCGGTGTCCACGGCATCTGTGCCGCGCACCAGACCATCGGTGCTGCTCATGGCAATGCAGCGCGCCACATTGTCGCCGGTCAGCTGAGCGACCTCCACCACCAGCTTCTGGCCGTGGTTGTCGATCTCAATGGCGTTGAGCAGCTCCGGCAGCTCGCCATCCTTGAACTGGATGTCCAGCACCGGGCCAATGACCTGGATCACCTTGCCGATATGTTTTTCGGACATAGGCTACAACTCCTTCTTGATAGGTTTTTCCGCTCAAGCTCCCCCTTCGGGGGAGCTGCCGCCGTCAGGCGGCTGAGAGGGTTTTAGTTCTCCGCGCCGGCCACGATCTCGGTGATCTCCTGCGTGATGGCAGCCTGACGGGCACGGTTATAATACAGGTTGAGATGGTCGATCATCTCGCCGGCGTTCTTGGTGGCAGCGTCCATGGCGGTGCGGCGGGCGGCCAGCTCACTGGCTACGCTCTCGCACACGGCACCGTAGACGACACCCGCCACATACTCCGGGATGATCGCGCTGAATACTTCCTCACTGCTGGGTTTGTACAAGATCTGACTGCGGCGTGCCTCGGCTTTCTGCTGCTCGGTGGGCTCCATGGCCAGCGGCAGCACCTCGATGGAGACAGCCGTCTGGGTCATCATGGAATCGAACCGGGTGTAGCAAAGCTTTACGGCGTCAAACTCGCCCTTGCGGTACCCTTCGGTGATCTGGCGCGCCAGCTGGAAGCACTGTCCCACCGAAATATCGGCGGCCAGCAGCACTTCCTGCGTGAACAGTTCGGCTTCGTGGTGGACAAAATATTCTGCCGAGCGCTTGCCGATGGGCAGCACCTCCACGTTGCCGCTTTCCTGTGCGGCCAGCTTGAGCACATTGGCGTTGTAACCGCCGGCAAGGCCGCGGTCACCGGCAATGACCACCAGCAGCGTGCGCTTGATCTCGCTGCGGCGCAGGTAGGGGTTGCGGGCCCGGGGGTCCGCTGCCGCGATCTCGGTCAGGGTCTTGTACAGCGTTTCAAAATAGGGTCGGCTGTGCTCGACCCGCTCCTTGGCACGGCGCATTTTGGAGGAAGCCACCAGCTCCATGGCCTTGGTGATCTGCATGGTGCTCTCTACGCTTTTGATGCGCAGCTTGATGTCCTTCATGGAACCAGCCATGCGTTACGCCTCCTTCCCTTTAATGCGCCTTGACAAAGCTTTCAGTGTACCGGGTCAGCACGGTCTTGAGCTGCTCCTCGGTGTCCTTATCCAGATTGCCGGTGGTGCGGATGGTGTCCATCACGGCAGCCCCGGCGGCATCGTTGTCCAGATACTCGTACAGGCTCTTCTCGTACTCGGCCACATCCGGCACCTTGACGTTGACAAGGTAGTCATGGATCGTGGCGTACAGGATGGCGACCTGCTTTTCCACAGGTACGGGCGCGGAGCGGTTCTGCTTGAGCACCTCCACGATGCGCTCGCCCTGTGCCAGACGCGCCTTGGTGTCGGCGTCCAGATCAGAGCCGAACTGTGCAAAGGATTGCAGTTCGCGGTACTGGGAGTAGATCAGCTTCAGGGTGCCTGCCACCTTCTTCATGGCCTTGATCTGGGCGTTGCCGCCGACACGGGACACCGAGATACCGGGGTTGACTGCCGGCATAACGCCGGAGTGGAACAGCTCGGTCTCCAGGAAGATCTGGCCATCGGTGATGGAGATGACATTGGTGGGGATGTAGGCGGAAACATCGCCGGCCTGGGTTTCGATGATGGGCAGCGCGGTAAGGGAACCGCCGCCCTCTTCCTCGGAAAGGCGCGCGGCGCGCTCCAGCAGGCGGGAATGCAGATAGAATACATCGCCTGGGTAGGCTTCACGGCCCGGCGGGCGCCGGATGAGCAGGGATAGCGTACGATAAGCGACGGCGTGCTTGGTGAGGTCATCGTAGACCACCAGCACATCTTTACCCTGCTTCATAAAGTATTCGCCCATGGTGCAGCCGCTGTAAGGCGCGATGTACTGCAGGGGGGAAAGCTCCGAAGCGGAGGCGGAAACAACAATGGTATAGTCCATCGCGCCGCCGGCGGTAAGGGTTTCCACCACCTGGGCCACGGTAGAGCGCTTCTGCCCGATGGCGACATAGACACAGATGACGCCGTTGCCCTTCTGGTTCAGGATGGTATCCAGCGCGATGGAGGTCTTGCCGGTCTGGCGGTCGCCGATGATGAGCTCACGCTGGCCGCGGCCAATGGGGATCATGCTGTCGATGGCCTTGATACCGGTCTGAAGCGGCACGGTAACGGGCTGACGCTCGATGATGCCGGGCGCGGGGCTTTCCACCGGGGCATAGCCGGCGGCTTCCACCGGGCCTTTGCCATCGATGGGCGCACCGAGGGCATTGACGACACGGCCGATGAGGGCTTCGCCCACCGGGACCGACACAACACGGCCGGTGCGGCGGACGGTATCGCCTTCCTTGATGCCGCCGTCATCGCCCAAAATGATGACAGCGACGGTATTTTCCTCTAAGTTCTGGGCAATGCCGTATTCCCCATTGGGGAATTCCAGCAGCTCATTCATCATGCATTTTTCCAGGCCGGAGGCACGGGCGATACCATCGCCGACCACCAGGACGGTGCCGACCTCTTCCTGCACGATGTGGTTTTCATAATTTTTGATCTGGGACTTGATGATCTTGGTTATTTCCTCCGGTCTCAGTTCCATGGAACCACCAGCTTTCTCTTGATGTTTACAGAACGGCGCCGCGCAGCAGGCCGCTCAGTTCCTCCAGGCGGCCGCGCAGGGAGCCATCCCACACACGGCCGTCGATCTCCACCCGGATGCCGCCGATGAGCGACGGGGAGACGGTGCCTTCCAGCAGGACATGCTTGCCCAGCGTTTCCCCCATGCGGGCGGCCAGCGCCGTAAGCTGTGTCTCCGTAAGCGGCACCGCGGAGCTGACACGGCCCCGGACGGTATTGTGGTCTTCCAGCCAGCGCTGCTCGTAGCGGGCGGCGCAGCCGGCAAAGGCGGGGAGTCTGCCCCTTTCACACAAAAGGCACAGAAAATTGACAAGATAGGGGTGTACCTGCCCGGTCAGTGCTTCCCCTATCAGGCGCAGGCGCTCCTCCCGGGGGATATCCGGGCTGGTAAGCAGGGCGGGGTACTGCGGATTTTCCCGGAACAGGCGGGCCAGCAGCTTTACCTGCTCCAGCAGCTCATCGCAGAGCGCTTCCTCCGCCGCCAGGTCATACAACGCGTCGCCGTAGGTTTTTCCGGTCGCTGTCATGCCGATTCACCCATTTCCTTTATAAACTGATCAATGAGCGCCTGCTGATCGTCGGCGTTGATCTCCTTTTCCACGACCTTTTCCGCCAGGGCGACGACCATGCCGGAGATGTTATCCTTGATCTCATTGACTGTTTTTTTCTTTTCCCGGTCGATCTCGGCATAGGCCTTTTCCTTGATCCCAGCGGCCTCCTGCTGCGCCGACTGGATCAGCTGTGTCGCACGGGCCTCGGCATTCTCGGCAGCGGCCTTGACAATCTGGCCGGCCTCCACGCGGGCATCCCGCATCAGGCGGTCATATTCCGCCTTTTCCTCCTCGGCGGCGGTACGGGCGGCTTCGGCTTCGCCGTAGATGGCGTTGACCTCACCGCGGCGCTTGGCGATGATGCCCTGTACGGGCTTAAACAAAAACTTTTTGAACAGCGCCGCCTGAATAAGCAGGTTGGCGATCTGGGCAACGAATTCCCAGGGAACGATACCGACAAGAGACAGATGATCCATGGTTTCGTTCTCCTCCCTTAATGATGGATTACAGAAGTCCGATGAAGATGCGGGGCACCACGAACATGAGCAGCAGGCCGGTAACAAAGCCGTAAATACCGGTGGTCTCGGCGATGGCGCAGCCCAGCAGCATGGTGGAAGTGACCTCGCCCTTGGATTCGGGCTGACGGGCGATGGCTTCGCAGGATTTGCCGACGGCGTAGCCTTCACCAATGCCGGGGCCGATGCCCGCGATAAGAGCGATACCGGCGCCAATGGCGCAGCCTGCCAGAATGATTGCTTTTTCCATAGTGATTTCCTCCCTGAAATGGTTTTTGGGTTATGTAGAGCCGGTCAGTCCGCTTCAGCGGCTGCCGCGATATACATCATGGTGAGCATGCAGAAGATGAATGCCTGCATAAAGCTGGAGAACCAGTCAAAGTAAAGAGAGAACACGGCGGGAATGCCGACCGAAAGGAATGGGATCTGGGAAAGGAGATCCCCCACGACGCCGGGCAGCAGCCCGAACAGCGCATGGCTGGCGGCTCCCAGCGCGGCATAGATAAGGGTGCTGATGACAGTGCCGGAAACGATATTGCCGAAGTGACGGAACGCCATCGAAATGGGGGTCGCGATCTCGCTGATGATATTGAACGGGGTGAGCACCGCGATGGGCTGGGTGTAGCCCTTGAGGTAGCCGCCAATGCCATTGGTCTTGATCTTGGTGGCGGTGATGAGCACAAACACCAGCACCGCCCAGGCCAGCTCGGTGGAAAGATCGGCTGTGGGAGAAAAGACCCCCAACAGCCCGGAAAGGCTGGAAAGCAGCGAAAGCGAGAAGATAGCGGCCACAAACGGCGCATAGTGGGAAAAGCGCGTGCCCATATTGCTATCTACAAAGTTCTGGGCGGTATTGACCAGAAACTCGGCGACGGTCTGCCGGGTGGTGACATGATCGACCCGCAGATCATGGGTGAGCCAAATGCAGAACAGGGTAAGCAGCAGCATGATGCTCCAGGTGACCACCAGCGTGGCCGTAAGGGGAATGCCGCCGAAGATGGGCAGTGTGGTAAGAATTGGGGAACCATTGATCTCTACATTCATGCGGCGGGCGCCTCCTTTGGCTGCGGTTTATAGAACCCCAAAAGCTGCATGACCGAGATGGTGATGCGGGGGAAAAACAGAGCCAGCGCCGTGGCTACACCATTGAGTGCACCCAGCTGGAAGCCCAAAATAGCAACGACACAGGTGAGGAGCATCCGCACCGAGTAGGAAAACTGGGCGATCTGCTTGGCCTTTTCGGCATTGCCGGCCGCCCGCTGCATGGTAAAGCCCAGCAGAACGAAATTAAAAACCGCAAAGCCGGCGCCGACCGCCGTGCCCAGCCATACCGTTCCATCCAGCCGGCCCAGCAGCGCAAAGACCGCCAGCTGCACCGCGGCGCAGGCCACCGTACCGATGGCGATATGCCGGACTTCCCTTAGAACTGATTTTTGGAGCTTCATTTTCAGCACCTTCCTTTTATCCTTTGCCGGGGGCTTGTCCCCTACCCGGCCAAAAGCTATTCGTGGTCATTATAGGCGATGGGCTTTTCGCCCTTTGTTTCCTTTTCGGCCGTCCTTTTGCAGTAGTGCAGGAAGGACACCGCGCTGCACGCGGAGGCCGCCAGGCCGCTTACAATGGCGACGGCCATGATCCAGCCGCCCCAGCCCCATTTGCTTTGGGCCAGGTGGGCCAAAAAGATGCACAGCAGCGGCGGGGTAACCAGGGAGATCCCCAACTGGGTAAGCCACAGGAGCTTGCGGAGCTGTTTCATCTTGTCCCTCCCTGCCGGTAAAATGCCGTTTTCTTGGCGCGTTCTTTATACTTCTTTTCGATGGGAATATAGCGCACCGTACATAAAAATGCCCTTGGGGCAAAGCGGCTCCGGCGGTTTTTACCGCTTCCTCTGCAATAAGCGGTAACCGCCGGAGCGCCACCAAATCAAGGAGGTTACAGGGAAAATTCCATGTCCGATGGGTCAGCAGCGGGGGCTCCTTTGCCACAGGAGCGCCCAGCTGACTACCGCTATTATAGCTATCGCCCATTTGAAAGGAAATAATCAATGCTATTGCATTCTCTTGCATTTTTCTTGTGGTTATGCTACAATTCGTGCGGTTTTCTACATAATATTGCGTAGCAATACTTCCCAACACCCGGAAAGGAGTTCCCCCGCCGATGCGTTCCTCTTTGTTCGACTATGAATGGCAGTTCCTCACCCAGATGATCACCCGCATCCACTATACCGCCAGCTACGAGGAGCTGTGCCGCCTGCTGCTGGAGGACCAGCTGCCCACCCTCATCCCCTTTGACCGCGCGGTGGTCTTCCAGACCGGGCGGCAGAACGGACAGGGGACGGTTGCCGCGCCGTACACCGTAGGCATGCCGAACGACCCGAAGAAGAACCCCTTTTTGGACCGCGCGGTCATTCCCCGATGGTCGCAGTTCATCATGGCGCCGCACAGCACCGTCTTTTTGCAGTCGGATCTCATCGCCGCCGAGGACTGGATCCACTCCGATATCTACCGGAACATCTGGGAGCCGTGCCGCCTTTACTGGGCGCTGGGGGCCACCATCCAGTACCGCGACCGCCCGCTGGCGCTGGTGGCGCTGTTCCGGGAGCGGGACAAGGCTGACTTTAACCCCAAGGAGTTCCATATTCTGCACACGCTGAAGGACGCGCTGGAGCGGAAATTCTATGACCTGCTGGCGGAGCCTGCCGCCGGGGTACTGCCCGCCGAGCGCCTGCGGCAGGCGGCGGCCGGCTATGGGCTGACCAAGCGGGAGACCGAGATAGCCGAGCTGGTATGCCGTAATCTTTCCACCGAGGAGATATGCGAAAAGCTATACCTGGCGCCCGCCACCCTCAGCAAGCACCTTTCCAATATTTACGGCAAGGTAAAGGTCACCGGGCGCATAGCGCTGATGGCGCTGCTGACCGGCACTGCGAACAAGGCATAAAGAAAAGGAGCCGGAAAGGGCGACTCCTCATAAGGACATCTTGAAAACACCAGATTAAACCGATTGAGAGAATCTCTTGGTGTCGACCAAACGGGAATAGCCATCAACCATTTCATCGTGGTTGGTGGCTATTCCTGTTTAAAGGTATATTCATGTTGAAATCCGAACCGGAATCTTTGTAAAATTCCCTACCGCTCTTTAACCAGAAACAATGGGTAACCGCATGCCTAACCGGGAGAGCAGTTCGTTGGTAATCGTCCCACAGCATGCAGCCAGTTCCTCTGCCCGAATCACCTGACCGCCATCCCGGCCGATAATAGTCACTGTATCGTCAGGAGCGACCTCCGAAAGATCGCTGACGTCCACCAGCAACTGGTCCATGCACATCCGCCCCACCATAGGACAACGCCGGCCCTGAATCAGCACCTGGCCGCCCCGCTGAGGCAGATCCCGGGGCAGACCGTCCGCGTAGCCGATGGTGACCACCGCCAGTTTGGTTTCTTGCTCTGCCTGAAAGACCCGCCCGTACCCGGCGCTCTCTCCGGCTTGCACAGTGCGGATACTGGCCACTCTGGCCCGGAGAGACAGAACCGGCCGCAGGTCAAGGCTTCGCTGAACAGGCGCATCATCGCTTCGAACTCCATAGAGTGCGATTCCAGCCCGGACATAGTCACAGGGCTGAGCTGGGAGGTTCCAAAGTCCATAGCTGGACTGGATATGAACTTTGCCGGGATCATATCCGGCAGTTCGGAGCCAGGCCACCGTATCATAGAACAAGGTCAGCTGCTCCTGGGTGTAGGCAACATCTTCGGCTTCCAGGCTGTCCGAGACGCATAGATGAGAAAAGACACCGTCCACTACCAGGTTTGGAAGCCGGAATGCCTCCAGGATCTCCTTCCGGTTTTCCGCCAGGATGCCCAGCCGGTGCATCCCCGTGTCCAGGGCCAGATGGACATGGACACGCCGCCCTCTGGCTGCCAAGGCCCGCCCGTGGTCAATATCCGCCACCGTCTGGGTCAGATGCCATCGTGTCAAGAGCGGAGCTTCCTCCGGGGAGGTATAACCTAAGATCAAGATCGTCCCCCGGATGCCCGCCTTTCGCAGAGCAATCCCCTCGGCCAGGCAGGCCACGGCAAAGGCCCGGACGCCCGCTCGCTGTAAGGTGCGGGCGGTCACTGCCCCGCCGTGACCGTAGGCCTCCGCCTTTACCACCGCCATCAGCTCTGTCCCCGGGGCCAATGTGTTCCGCAGCACCTGGGCGTTGTGCCCAAGGGCCGCCAGATCCACCTCCCGCCAGGCCCGAGCGGTGGGGCTGGGCTTCTTTTGAAGCCTCAGCAGGCAAGGGGCGGAGAGCAGCGCACTGAGCGCCAGCACCACAATAAAATGGAGAACACTGTTTTCAATGAGCATTTCTCCCAGTCCCAGTAGCTTTGCCGCTCCCCGGACCAGTACGATGCAGAGGGGATGGAGCACATACATGGCTGTGGAAAATTCCCGGACTTTCCTGGACTTGCCCTTGTTTCCGCCCAGCAGCAGAGAAAAAAGGCATACTATGCACAGGGGGAGGGCGAGGTACATGCTGTCGTGGCGCTGGACATCCATGCGATGGAGCCACAGCCCCTCGGCGCTCATGGCTGCCAGAGAGAGGAAGAAGCCCGCCAGAGACAGCTTTTGGTTCCACCGCCTTCCGGCGGCCCCAAGCAGAAGGAACAGTGGCGCGAAGAACAGGCCATTGCGGGTATAGCCGCACAGTGTAAAAATGCCGTCGTAAAGGGTCCGAAGCAGCGGGATCTGGGAAACCAGTCCATAGTAACTGTCCCCGCCCAGACCGATGAGATAGAGTAGCGCCGCCACAGGCAGAGCCACCCGCAGGCCCAGCCGGCTGAGCCACCGGGCGATGACGATGCCCAGAATGGTCGCCGGGAAATACCACAGGTGGTAGAAGGTGCCGTCCACCAGCAGTTTCCGCAAAACATCCGCCGGACCGGTGAAGCTGCCGGCATAGAGATTCACTGGCAGATACAAAAGGATGCAGACGCCGTAGAGCAGGCAGAGCTTTTTCAGCTGCCGCCCCACACCAGCCCAGTGATTCCGGCTCAGAAAGTACCCAGTGGTCATCAGAAAGAATGGGACTGCCACCCGGGCCAGTACCCGGGTAAGCCAGAAATCAGCCATGGCAGACACATCCGCCAGGGGCGAGGTGTGGTTCATCACCACCAGCAGGACTGCCGCCAGACGGAAGAGGTCCAAAGTCGGGACGGTTTTCTTAGCCGTTCTCATGGGTATCCCCCCACCATGTCAGGATAAATCCCTCCACATTGTCGCCGGATATCTGGCAGCAGCCCTCCGGCACTTCCACCTCTGTGACGGCTCCGGCGGCGGGCACATAGAACACCTGGGCCATGCGGCCGTTTTCCAGAGCGACGCTCCGGGGACCCTGCCGCAAAAAGTCCCGGTACTCCTCCAGACACAGCCCGTTGGTTTCCATCAGCTGGGCGTGGGGCGCCCCCACATAGCGGAAGTGCCACGGCTCAGCCGAGATCCCGGTGACTTCCTCCTTGCCCCGCTGGTAGCGTTCGATAAAGCCGTACCGGGCCGCCAGACGCCTAAATCTTCCGCAGACGCCGTCATAGGGAAAGGCAGGCCGGATGAAGTCGATGTATCCGGCAGCCTTTCCCAGGTCGATGGCGAGGCCGGTCTGATGCTCACTGCATCCTGGAAGGGCCACATACTGGCGGGTAAATGTCTCCCCATGCTCCGCCATGGAGTCGTCCCAGATCCGCTGCTGTTCCTGCTGGCTCCGCCAGCCGGACACCGGCACGATCTCCCGCTGTCCCCCCGCCTTTTGGATACAGGCAGACAGTAGCTGCCGTGCCCGGCTTTCAAGAAGAATGTCGGGGTGGTGCGGGTCCACCGAGGTCAGCGCAGATCGCTCTTTTTCATGCAGGGGATGCGCCCGGTTGACCAGGACCAGCGGCCCCTGAAAAATCTGCTCCCGGGGAATCGACACGGTTCTCATCCCGCCACCCCCAACTCGATCAGGCGGGTCACCAGCTCCCCAAAGGAAATGCCGATGCCCTGCATCATGCTGGGGTAGCGGCTGTGGGCGGTGAAGCCGGGGATGGTGTTGACCTCATTGAAGACGATCTCCCCATCCGGGGTGAGGAACAGATCCACCCGGGCGAATACCCGGCAGTCCAGGGCACGGTAAATGGTTTTTGCCGCTGCCTGGATCTCTGCCGCCTTCTCCGGCGGGATGCGGGCGGGACAGTGGATGGCGGAGGTCTTTAAGGTGTACTTCTCCTCATAGTTGAAAAAGCCCTCCGACAGCGCAATCTCGTCCACCAGACCCACGGTCAGTTCCTCGTTGCCCATGACCGCGCAGCCCACCTCAAAGCCGGGGATCGTCTCCTCCAGGATCACGGCGCTGTCGTGGCGGAATGCCTCCTCCATGGCGGCGGGCAGCTCTTCCGGCCCGGAGACTTTGGTGATACCGAAGGAGGAACCGGCCCGGACCGGCTTGACAAACACCGGGTATCCCAGTTCCTCCGCTGCCTGGGCGATCCGGCTGAAATCATCGCTGGAATGAAAGACGTGGCTCCGGGGGACCCGGATGCCGGCCAGGGCCGCCAGCTGGTGGGCCCGGTCCTTGTCCATGCACAAGGCGCTGGACAATGTCCCGCAGCCGATGACCGGGACCCCGGCCAGTTCAAAGAGTCCCTGTACCGTACCGTCCTCGCCGTTCTTGCCGTGGAGGACTGGGAATACCGCGTCAAAGAGGAGACGGCGGCCGGAGCCGTCCAGCAGTAGTAAAGCGTGGGCCTCCCGTTCCACCAGCGGGGTGCAGGGGATACAGTCTGCCGCCTGCTGCCAAGTACCGTCCTCCAGCCGGGAGAGGTCGCCGGTATAGCAGAGCCACTGCCCCTCCCGTGTGATGCCCACAGCCAAAGGAGTATAGCGGGCGGGGTCCATGTGGGACAGCACCGCATAGGCGGAATGGAGAGAAACTTCGTACTCCGTGGAGCATCCGCCGAAGAGAACGAGAATGGTTTTCATGGGATAAGACCTCCTAATCAAAATAAAGCGCCTGGTTCTGATACTGAAATGGTACCAGAACCAGGCGTTTCATACTTGTCTATCTACCAACGGATGCCTTGCAAGTTTTCTGCGAAATTCTTGTGATTTTCTTACGGCGCTTCTGAATGGTCTGACGGAAGACAGATGGTGAAGGTGATCCGATCCTCGGTGCTGTCCGCCCGAATGGTCCCGCCGTGGAGCTCCACGATCTCCTTGGCGATGGCTAAGCCAAGGCCCGCACCACCTGTCCGGGTGGCGCGGGAGCTGTCCAGACGGAAGAACTGTTCAAAGATCCGGTCCAATTTCTCCTGGGGGATGTTCTTTCCCGCATTGGAGAAGGTGAGTACGATTTTCCCGGCCTCTATCCGTCCGGCAATTTCCACCGTGCTGTCCGGCAGGCTATAATAAGACGCGTTGCGCAGGAGATTATCAAAGACCCTTGCCAGCTTATCCGGGTCACAGGAATAGTGCAGCTTGGGCGGCAGATCCAGGCTGCATGACAGCCCCGATTCTGCGAAAATGGGGCGGAATTCGCTGGCGACCTGCTCCAGCATCCGCGTCAGGTCCACGCTCTGCCGCTCCAGCTCCAGGCGAGAGAGGTTGAAGCGGGTGATGTCGAAGAACTCGTTGATGAGGTCCTCCAGCCGCTCCGCCTTCTCCAGGGCGATGCCGGTGTACCTGGCCCGGATCTCCGGGGAGATCTGAGGCTCATCCCGCAGGAGGGTCAGGTAGCCGATGACGCTGGTCAGGGGCGTTTTCAGGTCGTGGGCCAGATAGACGATTAGGTCGTTTTTCCGCTGTTCTGCCTCCCGGGCTGCCCGGGCGTCCCGGAGAGCCTGCTCCCGGGCCAGATTCAGCTGGATGGAGATGTCCTCCAGGGAATCCGGCAGCTGGATGGGCTCCTCACTGGGGCGGGATAATTGCTCTGCCGCATTGGCCACCACGTCCAGCTGCTTGATGGGCTTGGAGATAAAATAGAAGCTGATGACCACCCAGCCCGCCAGCACTGTGACGATGCAGACCAGAACGATGTAGTCTCGAACCCAATTCAGGAAGTCGTAGAGCGGCGAGGGCTGCCAGGTGATGCTGGCGCAGATGATGAAGCCCAGGAATGCCAAGGCCATCACTGCGACCACCCAAGCCATGAGGACCAGCAGGTAGCCGCCCCAGATGCGCAAAGATCTCCGGCGGCTGCGGGTATTTCCTTTCTTACTCAATGGTGTACCCCACCCCCCAAACGGTCTTGATGAATTTGGGCTTTCGGCTGGGCTCGTGCATCTTTTCCCGTAGCCGGGCGATGTGACTCATGACGGTGTTGTTGCTGTCCATAAACGCCTCGCCCCAAACATGTTCAAACAGTTCCTCGCTGGACACCACATTCCCCCGGTGCTCACATAGATACCAGAGAATGGAGAATTCCAAGGGCGTCAGGGCCAGTTCCTCGCCGAACAGGACGCACTTGTGAGTGGCCTTGGAGATCTGAAGGCCTCGAAAGTCGTATTCGGTGACCTCCTGGACTGTCCCCTCCCTGGGGTTGTACCGGGTGTAGCGGCGCAGCTGAGTCTTGACCCGGGCCACCAGTTCCAGAGGATTGAAGGGCTTGGTGATGTAGTCGTCCGCTCCCAAGGTCAGCCCCATGATCTTGTCCATATCCTCCACCTTTGCGGTGAGCATGATGATGGGGAACAGGTGGTCCTCCCGGATGCGCTGGCAGAGGGTAAAGCCGTCCATGTCCGGCAGCATCACATCCAGCACCGCCAGATTCAAGCGTGTCGTCCGCACACAAGCCAGGGCGTCGGAGGCATTATAGAATTTGTGGATGGTGAAGCCTTCGTTTTTCAGATAGACCTCCACCAGATCTGCGATCGCAGTCTCGTCATCGACGACTAAAATATGTGTAGCCATAGTTGCCGGCCTTTCGTGTTTTTCTGCATTATAGCACGGAACGTATAAAAAAGCGAGTATGACTCTTGATTTTTCCTAAACATGTCCTAAAGGGGACTGTTGCGGTCTCCTGTCTGCGCAAAATTCTCACCAGACTGTATCGAAACTACGATCTTCCAGACTCCTGATTTCGTAGGGTCGAAGTCGTGAAGCTGCGCCGCAGTGCTCTGTCATCCTTCGCTGGCAGGATCGGTCTGCGTATCATACGATGAACATTCCTCCAGATCTGCAGCCTGCTACCCGGATAGGCTTTTTTCAGCTTTGTGACAGCACGCTCCTTTGCCTTTTCCACGGCGGACTCCTTCATCATGTGGTACATGCCGATTTCCTTCAGCGAAGTTTTTTCAAATCCGAATACGCCGTAGAATTTTCCGAGGATGTTCCTGTCCTTCTTCGGGAGAGCATCAAATAGTTCCTGCAGCAGCTCAATGCAGACTTTTCGATACACGACCTGCTCCGCAGAAACAGAGAGATTCCCAGGCATCAGCCGCTCAAAGGGATCACCGTCATAGCTCCCAGGGATAAGATCATTGACACCAACAAAATGGGTGTTGTAACGGATGTGCTTGACAGCCTGTTCCAGAAGGACATCCATTTTCTCCGCGATCTCTTCGATGCTGAACTGACCTGAATGATATAGCCTTTGTGCCTGCCGGACAGCATCCATCTCGTGCTTGCTCAGAGAAAGATTTCCGATATGTTGCTCCAGCCAACGGGTCATCCGGCCTTTCAGATGTGGGTACAGGTAGGTGGCAAGCACAGCACGGCTCTCATCGTATTCTCTGCTCTGGACCCGTGTCAGAAATTCCAACGCACCCTCGCCGCAAAGATCCTCCAGAATCGTTTTCGTATAGCCGGACAACTCTCCCGGTCTTTCCTTGTCCATATGCAGACAGTTGAACTCTCTGGCAGTCTCCCGGGCGATGCGCCGGATCAGCCCGAGATTCCTGCGGTACAACTCCTCCAGCGCGCGCTCATCACCGCCGTAATATCGGCGGACCAATTCCTCATTGGTCATGGGTCCCACCCGCCTTTGCTTTCGGTGGACGCCCTCGGGGCTTGCTCACTCTGGTGATGCGGCAATATTCATACACTTGCGCAGTAGATATTTGTTCAGAAAACTCCTCAACAGAGATATCCGGGCTGCGCAGCGCATCGTAGAGCCGGTCTCGCACATGATCCTTGGCTCTTCTGGCATCCTCCTGAGAGATAGCTCCCCGCTGCATATCCTTCGTGATCCTGGAAAAGGCAGTCAGCTTGGCCTTCACCTTAGGGTTGTTCTTTGCCAGTTCCTTTTGAACTTCCACCGTGCCAAATTGCCGACAGGTGTAGCCAGGAGCGTGGGGACAGGCCCCTTCGCAGTACAAAGCGTGGACGCCGCTCTTCAGCATGAAGTATTTCCCGCAGATGATGCAGCGGCGGATGTTGTGTCCGCTATTCAGGGCCAGCATATAGTCTGCCTTCATCAGCGCCTGTAAGCTGTCCGTCACATGCTCCTGACAGATGGCCATAGAGCCGTCCGGCAGCTCCCGCGGGACATAGGAGAGCATATATTCATCGTGTCTCCTGTAGCAGTCCCCGTGGTAAGTGATGGGGTTGACGATCAGCTTCTCTGCGGTGCGATCATCGTTATAGAAACCATAGAGCGCTGCCGCATAACTTTCCGGCCCATTGGTCGTGAGTGTGGAGAGGATAAACTTGATGAAATTCCGGATGGTAGGAACAAAGGCACGGATGTCGTGAAGATACATCATGTAGCGGTCGATGTATTTCTTGTAGGCACTCCAGGTATCTTCGCACGCTCCCAGGAGGCGAAACATCTCGTAATAAAACAACTCGCCCTTTTCCTCGCTGCCCTCTCTGCGACGAAACAGATCCAGCAGTCCCAAGGAGATTTCAGGATCGCTGTCCCCATCATCGCTCTGGAAGAATTCTTCCGCTGAGGCGCTGAGAAGTTTTGTCTGATCATCCTCTGAAAGGCTGTGCTCCTCGGGAGGAAACAAGCTGAACTGTCCTGTGATCTCCCGTATCACCGAAAAGAAAGCGTCATAGCAATCGTCCGGTAGCAAGCGGAACACAGTATATCGGCGAAGTTCCTGACAGAGCTGCTCCATCTCATCATTCAGTTTCCACCAAAGTTCACTCTTGCGGACATACTCGTAGATGTCCATAAGGGTACGGATGCGCACCATCCGTTCGTGCAGGGGGTGGTAGTCATCCGGTGATAGATTCAGCAGATCTTCGGTCAGCCTGCCTGCCTCAAACTGCTGCCCGTTCAGCTCCAAGGTGCTGCCGTAGGTATAGAATATGATGCTCCCCTCCATTTCCGCTGGCCCCCTCCTCTGCAATAATTTGTCCTACTTGATTTTTAATCTGTCCATGCTTTTTATCAGGATACCATCTTTTCCACCACAATACAAGCAGAGGGGCAAGGGGATGCTCAAAAGTCTTGTGGCCACTGCTCCTCTAAAAGAATACTACTCCCACTTCTTTCGAGGTGGGAGATTTTTGTATTCAGATATTTTGAATTGGAGGTACTGACTATGAGCAACAAAAAGGACCGTCCTCTGGTCACGGTGGACGGTAGGACGCTGATGGACCGTCCGCTGGAGCCGCCCAATTTTGTGGTGGACACGCTGATCTCTCAGGGTCTGCATATCCTGGCGGGTTCACCCAAGGTGGGCAAGTCCTGGCTGGCCCTGTGGCTGGCGGTGACGGTGGCCAAGGGAGAACCGGTCTGGGGAATGAGCGTGAAGCAGGGCACCACCCTCTATCTCTGCCTGGAGGACTCCGTCCTTCGCATCCAGAACCGCCTCTTCGAGATCACAGAGGACGCGCCGGACAGCGTCCATTTCTGTACGGAGTGCGCTCCCATCGGCCAGGGGCTGGAGGAGCAGGTGGAGGGCTTCCTCGTAGCTCACCCGGATACTGTTCTGGTCCTCGTCGATACGCTGCAGATGGTCCGCCCCGTCCACGATGCCACCTACGCCAATGACTACCGGGACCTGTCCGTGCTGAAGCGGCTGGCGGACAAGCACGGCATCGCCATCCTGCTGATCCATCATCTACGAAAGGAAACTGCCGATGATGTGTTCAACCGCATCTCCGGTACGACAGCCATCAGCGGGGCGGTGGATTCCAGTTTTACTCTGGTGGAAGATCGGCGCGGCAGCGGTAAGGCGAAGCTCTCCTGCATCGGTCGTGACATTGAATACCGGGAGTTGTCTCTGGAACGCAACGTTGAAAACGTGTGGGAGATGGTAGCAGACAGCAGAACGCAGCCGGAGCTACTGGGCGACCGGATCACCTATCTGGTCTCTGAACTGATGCGCGACCGTACGAAATTTATCGGCACTCCCACAGAGCTGTCTGAAAAAATCGACCCTGTCGGTATGGAGCGTATCTCGCCTAAGAAAGTGTCCCGCCTGATCCTGCAAAACCTTGACGCGCTAAGCAAAATCGGAATTTCCGGTATGGTGCGCCGCAGCAACGGGAAGCGGCTCATCGAGCTGCGCCGTGCCGAAAGTGACGATGCCCAGGGTGTACCTGTGGTCGCCCCTGTTGACCCTGTTGGGGCGCTGTGCGGCGATTTGCGGGAGATTGCCGGGCATGGCGAGTAAACACCCGCAGGGAAAAAGAAACGCCGTTTGTGGCCATTTGTGGCCGAAAGCGGAGCGCGGGTGTTCGGTGCAGGGAAATCACCTCCTTGGAGGTGGCCAGCATCGCGTTTGTCTGGTCTGCGGCAACGCCGCTGCCCGACTTCCGCATGAATTCCGGGCAGAAGCCCGGACCCACTTTATCTACGATTTGGAGGAAACGACATGAAAAAAGATGTTAAATTCAGCACCCGCATGGCGTCCACAGACCGGGAGGCCATCAAGGAGTTGGCGAAGCAGTCCGGGATGTCCATGAGCGACTACGTCACTGCCTGCTGCCTGGGAAAGCAGGTGGTGGTCATCGACGGCTTGAAAGAAGTGCTGAAGGAGCTGAAGTCCATCGGCAGAAATCTGAACCAGCTCGTCACCCTGGCGCACATGGGACGAGTGACCGCGATCGATCTGGAAAGCGTATGTCGGGCGTTCTCTGAACTCTGTGGTGCCGTTCGGATGATCCTTGAACGAAAGCGCTGGTAAGCTATGGCTATCATCAGCTTCACAAACTACAAGCGGGGCCAGACCACCGGATGCATGAGCGCCGTGATGCGGTATACCATGCAGGATAAAAAGACCGAGTTCGAGGGGCAGCAGTTGGTCACAGGTATCAACTGTCAGCCGGAATCTGTCTACGCGGATTTCATGACCACCAAGCGGCTCTACCACAAGACGGACGGTGTACTGTTCTATCACATGGTACAGAGCTTCCCGAAAGGCGAAGCAGTCGACCCGGTCACCGCTCACGCGGCCGCGCTGAAGCTGGCCGAGTACTATGAGGGATACGAAGTTCTGGTCTGCACCCACACAGACCGTGAGCACATCCATTCCCACTTCCTCATCAACTCGGTCAATTTCGATACCGGACGGAAACTGCATATCGCAAAGGAGCAGCTCCAGGAACTGCGGCAACGCAACGACATGGTCTGCAAGGAGTTTTCACTTCCTGTATTTCAACCCAGGGAACAAAAGCAGAAAACAAAGACTATGACCATCGGAGAGTATCACACGGCGGCCCGTGGTCAGAGCAAGAAGCTGCAGCTCATGAATATCATCAATGACTGTATGCGCCACGCTTCCAACCGCGAGGAGTTCATTGCGCTGATGGAGAGCGAGGGCTACAAGGTTCGCTGGGAAAAGTCCCGAAAGAATATCACCTATACCACGCCGAGTGGCTGGCAGTGTCGGAACCGTTTGCTGTTCGGTGACAAATATCTAAAGGAGAACATGGAATATGAATTCAGGATCAGAGAAGAAATTATCTATGGACGAGCTCATGGCCCTGAACCGGCCCGAGCCTTCACCGCAGCCGACAGCGCGGGAGTCGAGTTCACCGATCACGCCCATTGTCATCCAGTGTCCGCTGCCGGAGGCTCTGACGATGCTGACACAGAAGACAGAATCCATCGGGTGGGAAGTGCGTGGAATGCGGGAGTATCTTCCGAACCTGAGATCACACACAGACCTGACAGCGGTGCAGAACAGCATGGCGGAGATCCAGAAATCGTTGACGGAGATGACCACTCTGCTGGAACAGGCTGGGAAGAAGAAAGAAAAGCATTCCTGCAAATGGCTGGACTGGCTTCCGGACTTCGACCTGATCGTAGTGGCCAAATGGATCGTACTGGTACTGCTCATCGTGGCGGCACTGCTGGGGATGGGGTATGGCACAGCGACAGTGGTCAGCAACATCCGCAACCTGTTTCTATGAAGCCGCTCCACGCTGGACTGTATGGTCTGGCGGTAACTGGAGCGTTACTGGATGATGGTAACGAAGATGTCAAGGAATGTTACCGCCGTATCTAGGCAGAACAGGAAGCCAAAAATATCGGCGCTGTCATCGGACTGGTGGCCGGCGTAGCCATGGTGCTCACACAGGATGAGCAATCATCTACAGAACAGCAGTGGACCGAAGATCAGCAGGCAGAACAAACACAGCAGCAGACCATGTAACGGTCTGCTATTTTTGTTGCCTGACTGTAGCGTCAGGGGAAAGGAACGATATGGCGTATAAATTCAAATACAATGAGCGTCCCCGCTCCTACAGTGAAGAAAAGCATGGAGATGAGGATATTCCCTCTGCCAAGGCAGTGCGGGATACCGCAGTGGAAGAAAGGGACAACAAGATTATAAAAAGCCGCCGACAGCATGTATGCGGCAGAGAGTACATTGTGTTCGCGGAATTCAGTTTCGGAGGAACGCAATCTACGGTCGATCTTATGAAACAGGTCATCGACCTGGAGCAGGACGCAAAAAATATTTCCGCCTGAAAAACAGGTTCGCATAGACAAACAAACCGATTGAGGGTATTGTATGGTTGCAATCTCTCAATCGGTTTGGCGTTTTATGAAGGAGGTCAATATGTTACAGCCAAACCAAAAGATCACGGCGCTCTATTGCCGTCTGTCCCGAGATGATAATCTGGAGGGCGACTCCAACAGTATCCAGAACCAAAAACTTATCCTGCAAAAGTACGCCGATGAGAATGGGTTCCAGAACACCAGATTTTATGTGGACGATGGCTATTCCGGCACGAATTTCAATCGCCCAGCCTTTGAACAGATGCTGGATGACATGAGCAACGGCGACATCGCCGTCATCATCACAAAGGATCTTTCCCGCCTTGGAAGAAACCAACTGCACACCGGTCTTTATATCGAGGAGATATTCCCTTCCAATGATGTGCGCTACATCGCTGTCAACGACAATGTTGACACCAAGTATGAAAACAGCAACGAGCTGATGCCTTTCAAGAATTTGTTCAATGAGTGGCACGTGCGGGACTGCAGCCGCAAGGTGCGGAATGTAGTGAACGCCAAGGCACAGCGGGGAATCCGGGTGGGGACACGAGCTCCTTACGGCTACCGCAAGGGTGCAACCAAGGACTCTCCTCTGTTGGTGGATGAGGAGGCGGCGGCTGTCGTCAAACGCATCTTCGCCATGTGCGCCGGCGGAATGGGACCAGCCCAGATTGCAAAGCAGCTCAAGAAAGAATGCATCTACAGTCCATCCATGTACGCCTATACGAAATTCGGCACATCCCATTCCGGGCTGAATGCAGAGCGGCCCTACAACTGGACTGGCGACATGGTGGCGGATATGCTTCAGAACATGGTCTACCTTGGGCACACGGTCAACCTTCGCTACAGCACCAAGTCCTACAAGGACAAAAAACGATGTGAACGCCCCAAATCAGAGTGGCTTATCTTTGAGAATACTCATGAAGAGCTGGTGGATCAGGAAACCTGGGATATCGTACAGGAGGTGCGATCTCATAAGCGCCGCCGCACGAATATGGATGAGCAGAATATGTTCTCTGGATTGGTGTATTGTGCGGACTGCGGTAAGCCCATGGCATTGCACCGGGCGCACACCATGAAGCCGGAACAGAATCATTTCACCTGCCGCACCTACAAGAAGGACGGGGCAGAAGTGTGTAGCGCTCACTATATCCGGGAAGTGGCACTGAAGGAAATCGTGCTGGAAACAATCCGCAGAGCTACAGAGTTTGCCAGGAGCGACCCGGAGCGGTTCGCCGCATATATTCAGCAAAAGCAATCTACTGAGGTGGCAAAGGAGATCCGGGGGTTGGAACGGGAATTGTCCACGATGCGGAAACGGGATGGCGAACTGGATGTAGTGTTCAAGCGGATGTATGAGGACAGCGCCTTGGGACGGGTGAGCAATGAGCAGTTCCGTTTGCTGTCTGAGGCATACTCCAAGGAGAAAGCGCAGCTGGCCGAAGCCATCCCTGCCACGGAGGAGCGCCTGGAGAAACTACGCAGTAGCATGGCCAACGCCAAGAACTTCATCGCCAAGGCCAGAAAGTTCACCGACATGACGGAACTGACCCCGGAACTGCTCCGCACCTTTGTGGCGAAAATCATCGTGTATGAGAAAGAGGTCAAATACTCCAAGCACGCACCGCAGAAGATCCACATCTGTTTTCGGGACTTCAACCTCAACGAGACAGACGATATGCTTCTATGCGGAGAGACAACAGAAAAGGCAGACAGTACAATTGCACTGCCTGCCTAATCCGAGGACACGCTTCAAGGTACCCCTATCAGGAGTAGCGGAAGGCTCCTTTTTTGTTTTATTGTGATGCGCCCCTGTGCCGCTACCGCAGCAGCTGGATGCTCTCGGCAATTTTTATTACTTCTTCGGTATCTTCGTTTGAGAGCAGGCTAAGCATGCTTTCGCCAACCTGCCATACAATCGAGGTTTCTCCGTCCTTTAGATTGTATATCCCTTCGCTGTAACCAATCATAATGGGGCGGGTGATCTGAGCATTTTCGGAGTCAACATCAATTGAACCCTGCGCTCCAGAAGCAGTCTGGTTAAACTGAATAAACTTTTCGCCATTTGTATACCTGACAATCAGCAATATCCCTTCAAGATCATCGTACTCCGATAGCTCATACCCCATTGGCAAGTATGTTGGGGCAAAGCAGTGCTCCCAGGTGTAAAGGTCCGCATCGATGAACATGCCCGGCTGGTGTGGGGCCACCGTTACATTGGTAAAGCGGTCCTGCGGGGAAATTATCATCTTGTAAACGGCGCTCCTGACCGACGGGGATACCGCAAAAGCGGTGCTTAAACAGATGAAAAAGGTAAGGAACACCACCGCCACCCGGGTAACCACCCGCCCGGAGACCTGCCAGGCCTTTTGCCCGATGACCTGCCAGCGCTGCCGCCGCATGGCACGGTCCACGGCGTGCTCCGCGCTTTCCCGGTCCTCCGGCGGGTCCGGCTGTTCCTGCATCCTGGCCCGCAGGCGGTCATTTTCCCGCTCCAGGTAGTGGAAAAGCGCCAGCTTCAGCAGCAGCTCCTCCTGCTCTATTCGCAGGCGGTTCCTATTCAGTGGATATTCGTAGTTCATATCAGCATCTCCTCCGCCTCCAGCACCGCAAAGGCATTTTTTCGGGCACGGCTCAGGCACATGCGCACGCTGCCCGGCTTGATATTCAGCAGCCCGGCGATCTCCTCATCGCTCATCTCCAGTATGTAACGGTACATTAGGATATCCCGGTCCCGCTGGGGGAGCTTTTCCAGCCCCCGGCTCAGCAGATCCACCCGCTCCATATCAATAAAAGCGCCCAGCTGCTCCTCCGGGGCGGCGCTCCACCCCTCCGCAAAGTCCTCACTGGCACCCACACGCTCCTTTTTCCGCCGGCGCCAGCGGTCTATCGCCGTGCTTTTGGCCGCAATAACGGCATACGGCAGCAGCTGGCCCTGGGGCATGGTGCGCAGGGCCGCCATGCGGCCAATGAGCTTGATGAGGGTATCCTGCACGGCATCCTCGGCCTCGCCGTGGTCACGCAGAATATCATAGGCCTGGCGATACATGGCCCTGTGGCACTGCTCGTAAAGATTTATCATAAATGCGCGGTCGGCGTCGTCCTCTATCGCCATTAGGATCATCGGGATCATGGTGGGCCTCCTTCATCCACGGGGGGTGGTTTTCTCTTTGGCTAAATATTAGCAGAACCCTTCCCCCAAATCAATGGCGCAGAGGCCCGGCGGGCCTTCCGCTTTACAGGGTATAGCTGCTATCCCGCCACTGAATCTCGGTCGCACTTACCCACTGCGGTTTTTCCCCCTCCCAGCGGCCGTACTCATGGCCGCGCAGGAAACCGATCTTGGTCCGCTCCCCGGTGGCGATCTCATAAAGCATCAGGTTCATGCCCTCATCATCAATGAGTTCGTAGGCGATATATTTTTCATCGGGGGAAAGGCTGGCCTCCATGCTCTTGGCATCCTTATCGGATTGATAAGGGCTTTCCTGCGGGGTGGGGTTATCTTGGGAAATCCATATACAACTATCCTCGGCGCAGTTATAAATAACCACCGGGCGGCTGGCGATCAGCAACCGGTTGCTATCGGCAAACCACTCCACGGTGGGGGCAGGCATATCCTCATACCCAAAAACCCTAACATCACAGCGGATGGGCTCCTCTCCCTTATCGAGGGCTCTTTTGTGGAACCTTACATCGTAATAGTCTCCCTCGCCCTTGCACTCTTCAGCCTCCAGGTACTGCACGATCTCCCCATTCGGCGACCAGATGGGTTCCCGGTAGTGGTTTTCCCCATGCAAATAGCCCACCGAAGCACCATAGACCGCCTCACCGGCCTCGGGATCGGTATACCGGCGATACACCAGGTAACTGCCGCCATTGCAGGAAATGCAGGCCACCGCCAGGTTTTCATCGGTGGGGCAGGTGACAAACTGATCATCGAACTGCGAAAAATCAGGCTCCTGTGGCTGTGGGTCAGGCTGCGGCTGCGGCTCTGGCTGCGGCAAAACATTGATGTTCCCCTGCGCACCGCAGGCCGTCAGCAGCATCAGTGCCGCCGCCAGCAGACAAAGCACCCTTTTAGCGTGTTTTCTCATTTCTTGTTTCCTCCTTGTTGTATGTTGTACTGTTTATTGCTGCAATGGTTTCAACTCCGTTACAATTCGGCCAATGTAATTGACACGCCTGCCACGGGGGACTATAATATGTTATGTTATTCCAAAAGAGCCTGGAGGGTATCCCATGAAACTGTTCTGCGCGGCACTCACCGCCGCTCCCGTTACCGGCGATAACAGCATCGTCCCCATCGCCATCATTGCCATGGCCGTTGTGGTGGTCATTGCCGCCGTACTGCTGCTTACCTCCCGCAAAAAATAAGTGCCGCCTACCCACCGCTTGTCATGTACAGGCGGTCTTTTTTTATTTCTGGGCGGCCCATTTCCTTCCTTAACCTATATAACTATAACGATTTCCGTCCGGGAAATGCAACACCTCCCGGGAAAATTCTACGCCAAGGTCAAAAAAATTCGTGCAATTTGGCATATGTAACAAAATTTTCCGCATTTTCTTCTTTCGCTTGTATCATTCATCATAATTATGGTATGCTGGGCTTGCGGCGGGGGCGGAGAATCCCCAGCCGCAGGATAAAAAACGAAAAACAGCTAAGGAGGAGCAACAGAATGAGAAAATTCCGTATTCTGGCACTGATGCTGGTACTCATCATGGTACTGGCAGGCTGCGGTACCGGTAATTCTACCCCCGCGGCCAAAGACATCGTGATCCTGTACACCAATGACGCCCACTGCGGCATCGAGGATGGCATGGGCTACCAGGGCCTTTCCGCCGCCAAGCGTGCGCTGCTGGCCGCAGGCAATAAAGTCCTGCTGGTAGATAACGGCGACGCCGTTCAGGGTGACACCATCGGCACCCTTTCCAAGGGCGAGTACATCATCGACATCATGAACAAGCTGGGCTACGATGTAGCCACCCCCGGCAACCATGAGTTCGACTACGGCATGGACCAGTTCAATAAGCTGGTGGAAAAGGCCGACTTTGACTACATCAGCTGCAACTTTGTAGACAAGGACGGCAACCCCGTGCTGAAGCCCTATGTCATCAAGGAAGCCGACGGCGTAAAGATCGCCTTTGTCGGCATTTCCACCCCCAAGACCATCACCACCTCCACCCCCACCTACTTCCAGGATGGGAACGGCAACTATATCTACGGCTTTATGCAGGATGATACCGGCGAGAAGCTGTATGCCGCCGTACAAAGCGCTGTGGACGCCGCCCGCAAGGAAGGTGCCAAGTATGTCATCGCCATGGCGCACCTGGGCATCGAGGCCGACTGCCAGCCCTGGACCTCCTCGGATGTCATTGTGAACACCAGCGGCATTGATGTGGTGCTGGATGGTCACTCCCACTCCACCATCGCCGGGGATATCGTAAAGAATAAGGAAGGCAAGGATGTCATCCTTACCTCCACCGGCACCAAGCTCGCCAATATCGGCTGCCTCACCATCACCGCCGATGGCAAGCTCTCCACCGCCCTCATCAACGATGACGGCATGAGCGATACCATCGCCGAGATCAAATCCGGCTACGAGGAGATCGTCAATACCGTCGTAGCCTCCACCAAGGTCGAGCTGACCGTCAATGATCCCGTCAGCGGCGAGCGTATGGTTCGCCGGCAGGAAACCAACCTGGGCGACCTGTGCGCCGATGCTTACCGGGCCATGTCCGGTGCCGATATCGCCGTAGTCAATGGCGGCGGCATCCGTGTCAGCATTCCCGCGGGCGATATCACCTACGGCCAGATCATCGCGGTGCATCCCTTCGGCAACGAAATGTGCGTGGTAGAAGCCACCGGCCAGCAGATCCTGGATGCCCTGGAGATGGGCGCCCGCAATGCTCCCGGCGAATGCGGCGGCTTCCTGCAGGTCTCTGGCATGAGCTATGAGATCGACCTGAATGTGGAGCCCACCGTAGAGGTGAACGCCGATGGCATGTTCACCGGTGTTTCCGGCGAATACCGCGTAAAGAATGTCAAGGTAGGCTATGAGCCGCTGGATCTGGCCAAGACCTACACCCTGGCCAGCCACAACTACATGCTCAAATCCGCCGGTGACGGCATGGCCATGTTCCAGGGCTGCACCCTGCTGCAAGATTCCGTCATGATCGACAACCAGGTGCTCATCAATTACATCGTGGATGTGCTGGGCGGCGTGGTAGGCGAAGATTATGCCGATCCCTACGGCCAGGGCCGCATCACCGTGATCGAGAAGAAGTAATTTCTCTCCAAGCACACCAAAAAGCTCCCCCACGGGGGAGCTTTTCCTTTCCTTACAAAAATACTCTGCATTTTATGTGCAGATTGTCTGTTGACAAAGGTATTACCTTTGTTGTATCCTAATTCTATCATAGGAAAGAAGAGGAACACATGAACCGCGAACCCATCAATAAACAGAACCTGAGCGACGCCGTGGCGGAAAAGCTGCGGGAATATATCCGCAGCAGCGATGCCCCCCGTTCCCTAAAGCTGCCGCCGGAAGCCGTCATCGGTGAATCGATGGGCGTCAGCCGCATCACCGTACGGCGGGCCCTCAGCGATTTGGAGCAGGAAGGCCTTATTCAGCGCATCCATGGGCGCGGCACCTTTATCAATCCCAATATCTCCAAAATCAAGGCCACCATCACCCCTGGGCAGGATCTGCACCAGCTCATCCGGGAAAGCGGCTACGAATCCCGCAATGAACTCATCAGCCTGGAAACCGTCCCCGCCGACCTGCACCACGCCGAAGCGCTGGAGATAGCGCCGGGCTCTCCCCTCATCAAGGTCGTCTGCTCCTACTATGCCAATGATATTTTGGCCATTGTCAGCATCAATCACATTCCGGAGGGCCTGCTGAAAACCATGCCGAGCCGGGAGGAATGGGGCACCCACACCAGCTATGAGCTGCTGCGCACCCACGCCGGACTGCTGGTCACCAATGAGTGCATCACCATCCAGAGTAAAAGCCAAGCGGAAGCCCTGTCCATCACTCCCGCCGCTGGGGAATTTGACTGTGATTCCTTTTTGTGCATGACCGGTACTTCGCTGACAGCGGAAAATAAGCCGGCCCTAAGCGGCCAGGCCCTGTATAACACCAACTATGTCCACTTCCAGATGCTGCGGAATATCAAGGCATTCTGACGCAATAAAAACTGCCCTGCGTAAACAGGGCAGAAATTTGCAAGCACATTTAGGTAATACCATATTATCTTTTATGGTTTGCCGCCAGCGGCCAGCACATCGCCCCACACCCCTGCTGGAGTCCGCACTTTCCCCCTTATTTCCCTCCCTTCTCAAAAAGCATACCCATAGCCATGCACTTCTCCCGTCCAAAAAAGAGAAGCCTCTTCTATTTACTTTTTATATCTGTTATAAGGTAATACCATAATATCATATCTCTAATGTAAAGGAGGAATCGACTATGCAGACACTGCTGTATGGCGCACAAATCATCACGCAGAACGAACAGGATGAGATCCACAAGGAAGGCTGGATCCTGCTGGAGGACGACCGGATCATCGGCATCGGCGCTGGTGCCCCGCCAGAGGTCCCGGAGGGCACCGTCAAGCGCTGCCTTCCCGGTCGGGTCATCATGCCCGGCATCGTCAATATCCACACCCATGTAGGCGGCACCCTGTTCAAGGGCCTCACCGAGGATATCAAAGGGGCCTTCTACGGGCTGGCTTTCCCCATGGAACGCTTTATCACCCGGGAATCCATGTACAGCATCAGTATGCTGGGGGCCATGGAGGCCGTCAAATTCGGCTCCACCTTCATCGATGACCTGTACCACTTCCCGGAATCCACCGCCCGCGCGGCGGAGGAGCTGGGTCTGCGCGGCATCATCGCACAAAAGATCTACGACCCCGACCTGCAAAACCTGCACAATAACGATTATTCTTCGGTGCCGGGGCAGGCCGCCCAAAAGCTGCAGGCCAATGTGGACCTGTACGAAACCTTCAATGGCCGCGGCAACGGCCGTATTGAGATCGGCTTTGCTCCCCACGCCACCGATACCGTCCCCATCGCCTTGGCCAAAGAGATCGCAGCAACCGCCGGGAAGTACCATGCGCCTGTCCACACCCATGTGGCACAGACTCCCCAGGAGATTGCCCACGACCGGGAAGCCTATGGCATGACTCCCGTGGAATACCTCTTTGAGACCGGCCTGGCCCAGCAGAAGCTCATCGCGGCGCACTGCGTCTGCGTTACCAAAAATGATGTCCGGCTGCTGGCAGAAAATAAGGTCCATGTAGCGCATTGCCCGGAGGTCTTCTTCAAGGCGGGTTATTTCGCCCCAGTGGATCTGTGGCACAAATACGGTGTGACCTACGCCCTGGGTACCGATTGGGTCACCCTGAATCCCTGGACCAATATGCGCATTTACCTGGGCTGCTGGCGTACCCTGGGCGGGCTGGATGAACAGCAGGCCGGTGCCAAGCTGGCCTTTCGCAAGATCACCATGGATGCCGCCCGGCTGGTGGGCAAGGAAAAGGAGATCGGCTCGCTGGAAGCGGGCAAAAAGGCAGATCTCATCGTGATGGATGTGCGGGAACCGCATCTCCAGCCAATGTACGATCTGGATATCCGCTCCACCCTGGTGTGGAACGCGACCGGCAATGAGGTAGAAACCGTCATCATTGACGGCAAAACGATAGTGGACGGCAAGCGGGTGCTTACTGTGGATGAAACGGCCGCCACACAGGAAGCCACCGCGATCTGCCACAAGTACCTGGCGCGCCAGTTAGGCGCCCAAAACCAATTGTGAAGGAGGACTAATAATGTTTGACGCAGTCTCCGGGCTGATGATCGGCTCCTATATCGTAGTTTATGTAATCTGTGTTGGCATCCTCATCTGGTATGCCAACCATCATCTGGAGGATAAGTAAAGGAGGCTTCCCATGAATATCAATGTGGGTTGGTTTATCGCAGCATTCGCTGCCTATTTCATCATCAATATCGTGGTTTCCCTGCGTGTCAGCAAGGGCACTTCCGGCATCAGCGGCTTTGCGCTGGGTCAGGTAGGCCCCGTTGTCCTGGCATTTTCATTCTTTGCCACCCGCCTTAGTGCCAGCGTGTACCTGGGCGAGCCCGGCATCATGTGGACCTCCGGCTGGCCTTACAGCTGGATCGGCATTCTCAATGCGGCCTTCTGGACCGCCACCATCATCATCGTGGCCCGCCGCATGCGCACCTATTCCGGTGCCCTGGGCGCTCTCACCGTCCCGGATTTCCTGGGCCAGCGGTACGATAGCAACTTCCTGCGCATCTGGACCTGCATCGGCTGCACCATCTTCTACATTCTGCTCATCGTTTCCCAGTACAAGGGCGCCATCGCCCTGTTCTCCACCCTCTTCGGCATGGATAAAACCATTATCATTGTGGCGTTCTCGCTGTTCGCCATCATTCTGGTCAATATCGGCGGCTTCAAATCCGTTGCCTGGACCGACTTTTTGCAGGGCATCCTCATGGTCATCATCGCGGTGGTCATCTTCATCGCGGCGTTCAAGGCCGTCGGCTGGAGCTTTGCCGATGTAAACACCCAGCTTTCCGCCATCGACCCCAACCTCGTCCAGTCCTTCAATGAGAGCGGTCTTTACAGCCTTTCCGGCGTCATCGCCATGCCGTTCTATCTGTTTGTTTCGCTGGTGGCCAATCCCTACTGCACCATCCGCCTGATGGCCATGACCGATGTGGGCCGCAAGAGCTTTAAGAAGTTCGGCCTCACCCTCATCTCTGTCGGTATGATCTGTATGCTGATGTATATGTCCGGCCTGTTTGGGCGGGTGCTGTACCCCAACCTGGCCGATGCCGACAGTGTCATCCCCACCATCGCCCAGAACCTGCTGCCCGAATGGGGCCTGGCCATTGTGGCCGTTGGCCTGTTCGCCTCCATGATGGCCTGCGTGGATTCCATGATCCACTGCATCAGCGCCATGCTCTCGGTCGATATCTATAAGCGCACCCTAAAGAAGGATGCCACCGATCAGCAGGTCGCCAAGGCGGCGCGCTATATCACCTTTGCGGTGGTTGCCATCGTGCTGGTCATCACCCTGTTCTACACCCCCAAGCTGCTAGCTATGCTGGGCATGATCGCCGGCGCGGGCTCCGGCCTTGTCACCCTGGCTCCCATGCTGGTAGGCCTCTACTGGGAGCGTACCACCAAGGCGGGCGCCATCACCGGCTCTCTCACCGGTGTGCTTTCCTTCGCGCTGTTCTACTTCGGCGGCTTCTTCAATGGCAACCTGTGGATCGTCGGCGTAGCGGCAGCTGTCTTGGCGGTCATTGTCACAGTCGCAGTCAGCCTTTTCACCAAGCCGATGGACCCTGCTGTACTGAACCGCATGAAGGGCCTGAAAGCCGAAGGTTGACCTCCCCTGCGGCGGCCTGCGGCCGGGCCGCCCCCTGCTATGACATTCCCATTCTCTATTTCAATTTGGCTCCTCAAGGAAAGTATCCCTGCCCCGGCGGGGATATTTTTCTGCTCCACGCAAAAAGCTCCCCATACAGGGGAGCTTTTCTCTATCTTATCCAATATTATAGATCATCCAGCGTCATGCCAAAGGGCGGTAGGAACTGCATCATAAACTGCTCCGCCTCCGGCAGCTCCATCTCGTGGATCGCCTGCAGCAGGGTATCATAGGCCCGGTCAAATTCATGGTTGCCCGCCCGGCGCTCCTCGGTGCACTTGATCAGGGCTGAAAGCTTATCCGCCGCCTTAATATAGGGCCTGTACTCCTCGGTAGGGGTAAACCACGGGGTCATTTCCTCCGCCATGGGTACCGGCAGGCGGCTCAGCAGCGCCGTCTGCGCTTCCTTTTCCACCGCCTTGTACGCCGTTTTAATGCTCTCGTTCTTATATTTCACCGGCGTAGGCAGGTCGCCGGTCAGTATCTCGGTACAATCATGGTACAAGGCATACAGCACCGCCTTTTCCGGCTCCAGTGTGCCGCCCCGCTGGCGGTTCAGCAGTGCCAGTGCATGGGCAATATACGCCGTTTCCAGCGTGTGCTCACACAGGTTCTCCGGCCGGGAGGTCCGCATCAGGCACCAGCGGTCAATATATTTCATTCGCCCCAGCAAGGCATAGAAGGTATTCAGCATGGCTTTCTCTCCTCGGTTTCATTGGTTACAGGGTACAGGCTCCGGCCGCCCCCTCGCCCGCTTCGCGGGCTTGCGCGGCTCCGCCGCGCGGGCGCACCGCCCTTCGGGGCGGCGCCCCGGGGGCGGCCGGAGCCCCCTTCATCTCTGCCACTATTCTACCACGCCAAAGGCCCCCCTGGCAAGCGCCCTCTCATTTTGCAGGAGTCCCTGCAGGAATCCCTGCAAAATTTGCAAAAATGCAGGAAAAATTAAAAACGATTCATATTTGTTCAATTTTCATCTCATAAAAAGGCTATTTTCTTGCCAAAATGAATAAAAAACAAAAAATCTTGCAAAAAGGGGTTGCAATTCTATTTTGCGGTGCTATAATAATGACCATAGTCCACTGTGACCCATATTAAAATGAATATTGATAAGGAGATCCCACCATGAAAAAGTTATTCGCCCTCTTGATGGCCGCCATGATGCTGCTGTGCTGTGTTGCCTGCGGCGGCAATGACACCCCCAATCCCCCCACCGATACCACCGCTTCCATCACCATTGGCACCGGTAGCACCTCCGGCACCTACTATGCCTATACCAATGCCGTCGGCATGATCTTGAAGGACGCCACCGGCTACACCTACAATGTCATTTCCACCGGCGGCTCCGTTGCCAATATCAATGGCATCGAAGACGGCGACTACAATATGGCCATCGTACAGAACGATACCATGATCAAAGCCTACAATAAACTGGATGACTTCAATTTCCCTGTTGCCATCACCTCCTTCTCGGTTCTGGGCGAGGTTTACTCCGAGGTCATGCAGGTCGTTGTCCGCAGCGACCTGAAGGACACCGTCAAGACCCTGGCCGATGTCAAGGGCCTGCGCGTTTCCATCGGTGATGCCGGCTCCGGCACCGAAGCCAACGCCAAAGCCCTGCTTGCCGCCTACGGTGTTTCCACCGATGATATCACCGTACAGAACCTTTCCGTCAATAACAGCGCCGATGCCATGAAGGATGGCAAGCTGGATGTCTTCTTCTTCACCTCCGGTGCTCCCACCACCGCCATCACCGAGCTGCAAACCGCCATGGATATCTACCTGCTGGGCCTGGATGACGCCGTAATGGATGAGTTCATCGCCAATAACAAGGTAGGCGACTATGCCGTTTACGCCAAGATGGCCGTCACCCACGATCAGTATGCGTGCATCCCCGCCGATGCCCCCATCACCACTATCGGTGTTACCGCCACCTACATCGTTTCCAATTCCCTCTCCGAGGATCAGGTCTACAATATGACCAAGGCCCTGTGGGAGAGCAAGGATGAGGTCGCTAAGGCTCACGCCGTCGGCTCCGGTATGGATATCAACAATGCCTTCGTCACCATCGGCAATGTTCCGCTGCACCCCGGCGCCGCCAAGTACTACACCGAGATGGGCCTGAATGTAGGCTGAGCTGCAAACCATTAAGTTCCCCATACGCCTGCGGCGGGAGGAGTTCCACTAAGACTCCCGCCGCGGCTTTCCTCTTTTATTTGCCGGGTAACAAAAGCGAACCGGCCCTATTCCATGCTGTTCCTCTTTTGTGATTCGGTAAAAATCCATATCAGAAAGGATGCTGCCCCATGAGCCATTCCCTGCACCACACCGATGCTGCCGATACCGCCAAGCTCCTGCAGGAGCTGGACCGCGACAGCAAAAGCCGCAGCTTGACCGGCGGCTATAAGACCGCCATGACGGTGCTGTTTGTTCTCTATTCCCTCACTATGATCGTTATGGCGCTGGTCGTTTCCGGCGCCACCCAGTATACCCGCCTGCCCGTTTTTGTGGGCATGACCCTCTTTGTCGGCTACCTTAAATACCCCGCCAGCAAAAGGGATGCCCTGCGGGATAACTACTTCCCCTGGTACGATGTCATCCTGGCCTTCACCTCGCTGGGCGTGTTCTTCTACTATGCCATCGAGCAGAAAAGGATCATCCAGATGGCCAACCGCATCGGCACCACCCAGATCGTTTTGGGCATCATTGGCATCCTGCTGCTGGTGGAGCTGTGCCGCCGTTCCACCGGCATTCCGCTCATCGTGGTCGCGGGGCTGTTCACCGTCTACGGCGCCTGGTGGCTCACCAATAATAACCCCAAGACCGCCCTGCGCAATCTCATCTACAACCTGTTCTATAACCTCAATTGCGGCATCTTCTCCTCCCCCATCACCGTCTGCGCCTCCTTCATCGTGCTGTTCATCATCCTCGGCTCCTTCCTGGAGAAAACCGGCATCGGCACCTTCTTTGTCGATCTGGCCAATTCCATCGCGGGCGCCAGCGTGGGCGGCCCCGCCAAGGTCGCCGTTATCTCCAGCGCCTTGGAGGGAATGTATTCCGGCTCCTCCGTCGCCAATACCGTCGGCAGCGGCAGCATCACCATTCCCACCATGAAAAAGGTGGGCTATAAGCCGGAATTTGCCGCAGCGGTGGAGGCCGCCGCTTCCACCGGCGGTCAGATCATGCCGCCCATCATGGGCGCCGCCGCCTTCCTTATGGCGGAGATCACCGGCATCCCCTATGCTTCCATCGTCGTTGCCGCCATCCTGCCCGCCGTTCTGTACTTCACCGGCATCTTCCTTATGGTGCATTTTGAGGGCAAGCGGCTGGGGCTCAAGGGCCTGCCCAAGGACTCCATCCCCCACTTCTTCCGCCTGCTGGCAAAAAGCGGCTATCTGCTCATTCCGGTCGTCATCCTCGTCATCTGCATGAACTACTACACCGCCGGGATGTCCGCCTGCTTTGCCATCCTGTTCGCCCTTATCATCAGCCTGATCGGCCGGGATAAGCGGGATCTTCTGCGCTCCGTCGGGCTGCCGCTTATCCCGCTGGCCGTCCTCGTCGTTCTGTGGCAGGTCATCAAAATCGATACCGGTACCGCTGTCTTTGTTTCGATGGTGGTCGCCGTCCTGTGCAGCTTCCTTACCCGTTCCGCCATCCTCTCCCCCCGCCTCGTTGCGGAGGGTCTGCAGGGCGGCGCCGGCAGCTCCATCGGCGTGGCGGTCGCCTGCGCCATGGCCGGCATCATCTCCGGTGTTGTTTCCATGACTGCCCTGGGCACCACGCTGGTAGCGGTCATTGTCCCCCTTGCCCAAAAGAGCATCTTCCTTGCGCTGTTCTGTACCATGCTGGCATGCATTGTGCTGGGCATGGGCGTACCCACCACCGCCAACTATGTCATCATGGCCACCATCACCGCCCCCATCCTCATTAAAATGGGCATCCCGCTGCTGGCGGCGCATATGTTCGTGTTCTACTTCGGCATCGTGGCGGATATCACCCCGCCTGTGGCATTGGCCGCCTATGCCGGCAGCGCCATCGCCCACTCCAATCCCCTTAAAACCGGCATCACCGCCACCAAGCTCGCCATCGGCGCGTTCATCATCCCCTACATCTTCGCGCTCAATCCCAGCCTGCTGTTCATTGATGTGGAGTCCGTCTGGGCGCTTATCGGCATTATGGTCACCTCGATCATCGGCATGGCGGGCATCGCCATGGGTATGACCGGCCATGTATACGCCCATGTTCCGTGGTACATGCGCATCATGCTGCTGGCCGGTGGGATCTTCCTTATTGATCCCAGTCCTGTCAGCGACCTCATCGGGCTTTTACTCATCGGCATTCCGTTTGCGTTCCAGCTGCTGCAGAACCGCAAGCTGAAAGCTACTGCCGCTGAATAATACTTGCATCAAAAGGGCAGTCCCTGCAGGGGCTGCCCCTTTTCTTATTTCTGCCGAACCCCAGCATGGGCCGCAGGCCAAGCCGCCCTCCGGGCGGCTTATGCGGGCTTCGCCCGCATCGGCGGCTCCGCCGCCGGGCCTGCGGCCCCCGCCTTCCCCCTGCGCAAACTCCCCCTGCACCACCCCTCCCCTTGCACAAGCCCTCCCCCTGTGCTATCATCAGTGGCAGAAACGAGGTGTTCCCATGTCCTTGGAGATCGAACGCAAATTCCGCATCAAAATGCCGCCCAAAGCCTGGCTGCGCAGCCGGGAAAATCTCTCCGTTACCGGCCTGGTGCAGTGTTACCTCACCGCCCGCCCCGGCTGGGAGCGCCGCGTGCGCCAGGCCACCAATGCCCTCACTGGGGAGGTACGCTGTACCCTCACCGAAAAAACGGAGGAAGCCGGCCTCATCCGTACCGAGCTGGAAAAGGAGATCTCCCCAAGCGAGTACGAAGCGCTGCTGGGGGAGATGCAGCCCGGTACGCCGCCTCTTTACAAGGTGCGTTGGGCGTTCCCCTACAAGGGGCACACCATCGAGATCGACTGCTACCCCTTTTGGGAAAACGAAGCAATACTGGAGGTGGAGCTTTCCGCCCCCGATGAGCCCATCGCCCTCCCGCTGGAGATCGAGGTGCTGGCCGAGGTGACCGACGACCCGAACCTTAAAAACCGTGCCCTGGCCCTGGCCATGTCGGATTGGGAAACCACCCCGCCCGGCTGTGGCAAGCTCCCGTAGCACACCGCCTGCCCATCCGTTCCGGCAAAATGCGCCCCCGCCCGGCTTTCCGGCATCCCCCCAAGCCCTGCCGCGGCGGAATGATAAAAATTTGGCCATCCCCCGGCTTCCCTATTGACATCCGCCCAAAAGGGAATATAATGGTGTCAAGATGTTTCGGGGCGGGGTGCAATTCCCCACCGGCGGTGACGGAGCCTGCGGCTCCCCAGTCCGCGAACAGCGCCACGGCGCTGCCGAGAGGGTGCAATTCCCTCACCGACGGTTACAGTCCGGATGGAAGAAACAGCGCTTTTTTGCGTGTTCAGCGCCCCGCTGCGGCTTTTTGCCGTGCCGGGCGCTTTTGTTTTGCGATGAAACATCTGCAAATCAATAAAAGGAGCATAACCACCATGGCAAACACCAATCTCAAACTCGGCCGTCTGGCCAAGCTCGGCCTGCTGGCCGCCCTCTCCATCGTGCTCGTATTCTTTATCCACTTCCCCATCTTCCCCACCGCCAAGTTTTTGGAATACGACCCCGCCGATATCCCCATCATGATCGCCACCTTCGCCTTCGGCCCGTGGTACGGCCTGATGACCACCATCGTCGTTGCGGTGGTGCAGGGGCTTACCGTCAGCGCCTCCAGCGGGATCTACGGCATCATCATGCACATCATCGCCACCGGCACCTTCGTGCTGGTCGCGGGCTTCCTCTATCAAAAGCATAAGACCAAAAAGGGCGCACTGATCGCACTGCTTTGCGGCGTCGTGGCGTGGGGGCTCATCATGATGCCCGCCAACCTCATCATCACCCCCATCTTTACCGGTATGCCGGTGGAGGCCATCCGCGGCATCCTGCTGCCCATCATCCTGCCCTTCAATCTCATCAAAGCCGGCATCAACGCCGTTGTGACCTTCCTCGTCTACAAAAGCGTTTCGCCGCTTCTGCATCGGTGATTTTATGAAAGAACAGTTCTCCTTTACCGGCCGTGTCATCGAGGGACACCATCTCGGCCACACCCTCGGCTTTCCCACCGCCAATATCGTTGTCACCCCCGGCGAACGGGTGCCCGCCCTCGGCGTTTACGCCGCGTGGGTCACTCTGCCGGATGGCACCCGCCATGCCGCCGTGACCAATCTCGGCGTCCGCCCCACCGTGGAGGAGGCCGGCGCCCTGTGGGTGGAAAGCTATCTCCTCGATTTTTCCGGCGACCTGTACGGCCAGGAGCTGACCGTCACCCTCTGCCACTTTCTGCGCCCGGAGCGCCGCTTCCCCGATGTGGAAGCCCTGCGGCAGGCCATCGCCCAAAATGCCCGGGAAGCCCGTGCCTTACTGCTGGGCGAAGGTAAGGAAGAACACACCCCCTGCGACCAATAAACCCTGTGCGGATCCCGGATCGGGCGGCAGCCCAGCGGGCTTCGCCCGCCTTCGGGGCGCCCCCCGCGG
>ERZ506887.136-NODE-136-length-46242-cov-11.725161_pt1 | contig 46242 bp, 48 predicted proteins | sample MGYA00512905_ERZ506887 | MGnify/ENA metagenome assembly ERZ506887 | reverse complement strand
TAATCCTGACACACAATCCTGTACAAACATTGGAATGCCATGAAACCTCACTCCTTCTATAGTGACACAAGAATACCTGAGTCCATAACAATTCTCAGGAAGAAATTCTATTTCGCTATCCCAAAGAAAATCGTCATGGTTACCTGCAATAAAAATTTTATATTTGTATGGCAGATAACAGAACCAATTTAAAAAGTCTATAATTTCTCGTTTTGAACCTCCGAAACTAAAATCACCAGAATGTATGATTACATCTGCCCACGGTAATTCTGGAAGCCGATTGTGCTGACCATGCGTGTCTGATAAATGAAGTATTTTCATACGTAAATATTTTGCGCTCAACTACTAAAAGTAGAGCATTTTGTTTGTAAATCCATGCGATGCGACCTGAGAAGTCTACGTTAGCTATAGTTCCTTCGGTTAGAGGGTTACATTCGCCACAAAGGTAACTAAAGCAAAACATTCTCATCCTCTTTGGCGAGAGTTATTTTATCATGGGTGCTTTATACAATCTACACAGATCGCTTATACAACATTTCATAGTCTGCCTTAGCGAATGTGGTTCCATCACTTCTATCATCGTCCCATAGCTTTGCAACTCCATTATGAAGTCGTAGGTGGGACGAAGCGTAAGTTCGAAGTCGGCATAGTCGTTGCAAGAATAAAGCTCTTTCTGCGAGAGATGCAATGGAAGAGAGCGCATATAGTGTTGGTGTACACCAAAGGCACGAACAACAATTCGTTGCAAGGGTATATCCTCGTCTATTACTACGCCGAAGAAGCTGGAGAAAAAGTCCTTAGCATTGAAGTCGATAGGGAACTTGAAATGATCTTTTGTTATTTCTATATTCTCAAATCTGTCAAGTCCGTAGATACGCAACCTGTCTTCGTTGATGCTGAGCGCGAGCACGTACCAACGCTTCTGGAACATTTTCAGACAGTATGGCGCAATGGGGAATGTATAGGAGTTCTTGTAGTGGAAATTCCGATAAGTAGCCATTATGACGTTGTTGCCCTTCATGGCATCAACTATATCCGTAAGGAAATGACGGCTCGACGGAATCTCCTCTACAAGGATGCGGTCTTTGAGCGACGTATTTTGTGACAACGTATTGGCTGTAGAATAGATGTCGAGTAGCCAACGTGACAATTCGCCATTGGCAAGACTCTCGGGATTGGAGATGTAGTAACGATAGCCACCCTTTAGCCGGCAGTCAATATTCACCCCAAGCGACATGAGTATGTTGACTTTCCAACGGTTGAAGGTCTGGCGCGGAAGAGGTTCGCCATAGCTTATGCTTTCGTCACGCTCCCACTTGTCGCTGAGTTCCTTCAGCGACAGTCCGTGGCTACCAGCACGATATAGAGCGTTGACCACCCAAATGTATTTTTCCAGTGTTGTCATGCGTTGCCAATGTTTTTATTTGTCCAAGAAGCTGACCACTTCGGGTATTTCCTTGTTTAAGAAGTCGTGCCAAAGTTGAGGACTGTATAGCATCGATGTATGATGAATCATGTAGAATGGTAACCTGTAACCATCTTTGAATTGTTATTCGCCAGACATAGGATTTGTCCTGTTAATTTTTTCATCAAAAGATTTGACAGAGTATGTTACATCCTTCTGATCAAGAACATTCATACCGGCACAATATTTTTTTCCGACGAATATGCATATATCAGGTTTTATTATCTGCACAACATCGGCGACACATTTCCACGCAATTTCATTACAAGACAGTGAAGCGTTTGCTATGACCTCCTTCATAGGCTCTTGTATGAAATTGTATGAAGCTATCTTACTCCAAAAATCATGCGCTTTCATATCCTCATAAAGAAAGGTTTTTTGAAGATACTTATGAAAATTCCACCCTCCTTTTTCAATAGCGCAACTAATGATTCCTCTTGTGTATTCCTTGTTAGAAATATTTCTGTCATACTCATCTTGGCTGAAATCTTTTCCATTTTTTGCATAGTGTGAATGACCCATGATGAGCACACGCTTTTGTGCTGAAGCATAGCCACTACCTATCCAAGGATAGTGCACGAGATTCGCCACTTTGTCAAACTGCGAATCAAACTGTTTGTCTGATATAGCCATAATTAATATTATTTAGAAATAATAAGTTCTCAATGCCACAAATTTATGAAAAATACAGCATTGCATAACCTTCCATCACGTTAAAAAAAGCGAATTAGTCTTTATATGTAGCATAATCGTATTCTACGGAGATTTCCACATTAAAATCGCGCACCCATAAAAGGTCAAATATTGAGAAGCATGTATGTTCATAGAGGTTGTGGAACGGATATATGAGATGCATGTCGGAAGTCAGCTCTGGGCTTAACCCTTCATTCCAGTTGTCGGTCTTCTCGCTCAAGTAGAGCATGTTATTTTCCGATTCGGGTTCACCACCGCTATATTGCCATCCAGACGAGATTACCCCATCTTGATAAAGCGGCACAAAATCATCGTATGCGCCGCACAAAATTTTCCAGATACCTTTCTCGCGTTTAGACTGATCTGGATGCAATGGCGAAAACTGGTAGGCCATGAAGCATTTTCCCATGGCTGTAATGTCATAATCGGCCGACACCTGTTTTACAGCGTTGTAGGTTGAGATAACAGTGCGGCGCATTTGCAGCAGCTGATCCGTCATGGCCTTGTTAAAGTCATTTAGCAACTGCTTATAATTGTCATCCATGACAAACTCCTTGTCGAGCAATCGCTTACGCACGGCAAGCAGTTGCTTTATTGCCTCTTTCTCAGCTTTGTTGTAATAACAATGCCGCTCATACTGCCAATATAGATCACATATTTCAGCTTCGATAAAATCGATAGCTGGCAATCTGAATATTTCCTGTGCTGTCATACTTAATTTTGAATTAAAATGTCGTTTAACCTTATCCTTAAATTACATACTGTAAAAAGCGAAATCTATCCGCAAGTCATCCTCAAGAGCATCATCTGCTTTCAAGCAAAACTGCGGTTCACTGACACTTCTGTACAACAAACGTTGCAAGGTTTCAAATTCTTGTGGCTGGAGAGGATGCTTTGGTGAGGCACTTATGCTTATTATACTATTGTGTTGGTTGAGGCCCTTCGCTAAATCATATTTCTCAATGAGTTCCTTTAAATAATCACATCTTCTGCCTGCGTCAAATGCACAAGTATGCCAACGATCAATCCAGCACACATTGGAACGAAACAGCACGCTAAGTTGTTCTGCTGTTGGAGGTTCAGTAAGGTTTATGCCCCTTTCGTGCAAATCGTCAATGAATTCAGCAATCTTGATGACACGCTTCTTGTATTCCTCGTTAATCTCCCAACGCTTCCACATCCGGCGTTTACGTTTTTCACATCTCCAAAACTTTCTTTCGGACTTGGAATAACGACGATTGTTATGGGACTTCATTTCACGCCTTATCTTATTACGAAACGAACGTATATTCATCATCTCTTTTCTCGACGGAATGAATTTGCCATACTTCTCTCTACAAAGTCTGAATACTTTAGCCTCATCGTAGCACGACAAGTGCAGACGCCTACCTAAGCTTTCCCAATCATGAGGAAGAAAGGCATAAAAGGATGTTTCCCATATACAGCATGCGGCAATCTCTGCTAAGGAGATGTCTGCTCTATTTGGCACTACCACTTTTGGGTCTATAATGGCTTCTGTTTTTGCTATACGTGAATTATCAAAGTCTTCAATGATAATTTCTCTACCAAGAGAATCTTCCCAAGGGTTGCCATCCAAACATGCAGAAACTGTAATTCTTGATACATCTGTGTCAGAACCAGTCTGAGGAACCATTTCTACATATATGTCATAGCCAGTCTCGCTTTTGGGTGACGGAACAAGATGGCACAAGTAGTCATAGTGCATCTTGAACCATGCCAAAGTCCTTCCCTCTGCATAGCTTTTCGACAAGAATGGCGCAATCTCGTCAAACGATACCTTATATAATAGTTCGTACAATGTCATATCTTATGTTTCTATCGTTATTTGCCGGCAAAGATATTGACGTGCTGACTCAATTATCAATACAGGTTAATTGTTTCTTATAAAAAACTCACAAAAACAGAAGGTTTTTTCAACCTGTGATAATAATTGGCACACCTTCATAATACTTTTGCCGCAACATTAAAGATACAGTTATGAAAAAGTCTACAAAATATGAAAGTGCTGTAAAGGATGCGAAGACATTGGAATCCGTCATTCCGAAACAACTTGCAGAATACACGACAAGGGCATTAAGTAAACTAAACGAAGCGCTTGGGGGCAATGTCGGCGGATATATAGCAAGTTATACGATAGCTGGCTTGGGGGTGAACTTTTCGCTAATGCCTTACAATGGTCTGATGTATGTGGTAAGCGTGAACGACAAACACTCCAAGGAGTTGGAAAAGGACAAGCGTTTTGATGGCATACTGTTTTGGGGAAGAGCTTAAAATTATGAAGGTATGACAATAGCAGAATGTTTAAGAAGCATATCTTTCAATGAGATTGAAGAAATCTTATGGGATGCTTATGGAATGGGGGACAACTTTACTCCATTCCTTAAAATGTCTTATGACCGATTTACTAATTGTGAAATGGTTTGACAAGAAATGAGCCCGGTCATTGATAGACCAAGCTCATTTCTTATTTTCGGAGGTCATCGAACTGTGAGACATTATAATACTCTGTATAAACACCACCCTTGCTTTTGTTTCCACAAGAATGAGCATGCCCGAAGACATGGAAATGGGGATGGTACTGATATACTTTCATCAATAAAGGAATACTTCCCCTACCATCATCAAGGATTCCATCTGGTGGAATATGGGTAATCAGAAAATCTATATTGGCAGCAAGGTGGACGTTTAAGCTCTTATTTTGCAAACTTCTCATAGAGATATTGCCAAACTTAATTCCATCAAACTCGTATGTGGAGTCATGAAGGAAAACAACCTTTTTAGGTAAAAGTGACTCTGCAATCTCTGTAGTGTCCTCCAAGAACAACTCATGATTACCTGCGACAAATATAATCCGCAAAACGAAATGTTAGCGTTTTGCAAAACGAAATGTTCAATTCGCAAAACGAAGCGTATATTTTCAATAATCCCCTCCTAACGTAGTTATAATAACGTTATAATGATATTAGGAGGGGATTCTTATATTACATTAACGAGGAGGAATAAAACTACAGGTTCTTATACTCCGCAGCAGCATCGAAGCAGGGACACATCTTTTTCCACTTGTTTTTATCCGGTCCCCAGATGTCGCGGTGGCCAAGAATCTGAGCGGAAGGAAATATTTTGTGTAATTTACGCAGGAGATCAACAAGTACCTCCTTCTGCTCTACTGTTCGGTTATCGACAGGATTCCCGTGAGAATCGACGCCCCCGATATAGGCAACATTAACAGCGGTGCTGTTATAACCCTGCACTCCGTTGCTCACCTGCTCGATAGGTAGAAGTTGATGAAAACCTCCGTCAGGGGAGATTACATAATGATAACCGGGAGATTTCCAGCCTTTTCTGCGGAACTCTGCCTTCAGATCATCTATAGACTGACTCTGCGAGCCTGCCGTACAGTGCACAAAAATTCTTTCAATTTTTCTCATAATTATGTATTAAATAATTTGTCTTAACATTCAATGTCTTGTTTTATCAGTGTGAAGTCATTACCTTTAACAATTTTCTTCATATAGCTATATGTTTTAATTAGTACTGTCTGTTAATTATTCTCGCAAGATATGGCTGTGTAAAACCTTCGAGTGTGTAAGACTTGTCGGGGTTATACGTCAACAGAAATTCATAAGAGTCTCCTGCCGCCATATCAAAATCAGCCCAATAGCCACCGTTCCAGTGTGTAATAAGCGGGAGGCCTTTAGTGTTCCATCGCGCCACATTTGCGCCGTCTTTTGTTGTGCATCTTCCTCTCATGGCGATGGACTCGCTGCCAATATCCATCACGATTGTAAGCCTTACGCAGAACTTGTCATCGACATACTGCGAACCGAACAGTATCTGCTTGATCGTCCCGAGAGTGGGCAGCGCAAGCGCAAGATAATTTTTCGAGCTGACTATCAGGGTAAGCGAATCTATTTTCTGTACTTCGTTACAAGTAGTTCCTCTAAACAAACCTGTATTATCAAGGAATACATCCTTGGTAGTCATATTTATCATCGTGTACTTATATCCGTATACTCCACCGTTGACCGATACGTCACCAATACCGCGTAGCGCATAGTTCTGCACGCCGTTCTTCGCTTCCGCAAAGTAGCACACGTTGCTATGGTAGCCGTCAGTTGTACCGATGGCATCTACCCTCATCTTCGCACTGAGGTAAGTTCCAGGGCCAGGAACAGCGAGGGTCTGGTCCGTGTCGATGAATATAGCACTCCGTCCCTCTGCCTTGATCAGCTGGAAACGAGTATCTGTCAACATCATGCTGTCTTCCTTGAATACAGCACCACTCGACAGACCTTCGCCCGTTATCTCGAACCGTCCGAACTTCTTTCGTGTACCACTGTCCTCATCTTCGTAATATCTCACACCGAAAGCACCCTTGTCGGCATACATGTAGCCATCCTTAGAGACACGGAACGGAGAGTCGGCGGCTGTCGACGAACCTACCCAGAGAGGATATTGCTTTCCGTCTTCATCCTTCGCCTCGTCTATGTCGTAGTTGCCGAAGTGTGCGAGCGTATTTTGGTTATTACCATCTTTCGCCCAAACATGGTGAACATTGATGGTGTCAGCATCTATCAGGTCGGCATTAAGCTTGCCGTCCTGAAACATTGCAGTGGTAGTGCCGTTATTGCTTACCTTCACCTTGTCGCCATACAGCTCCACACCTTCAGCCGTAATATTTAAGCCCGCAGCCTTGGCCGTCGCCTTATCAATGAGGTCGGTCTTTTTCTCTGTGTACTCTGTCATCAGAGCACCTTCCTCCAACTTCGGCTTCGTCACCCATGCCTCACAGCCGCCCATAGCTCGCAGCAGGACACTCTGAGGAAGTACCGTGTCGCCATTGCCCGTATAAGGGTCTATACGCCAGTGCACCCAGTATCGCTTCCACTGCGATGTCAGGGTGAATTTCGATGCTCCGTTTGGAATACTTTGCACCACATACCCTTGGCTATTCTCAGAGTAGATGCTGGCATGTACGCTGTCCTTATACATGTAAGCGTTGAGAGTACCGTTACCCTTAGCGAGGAATGAGAACACATAGTTCTTGCCTTGCCTGAGGTCGAGGATTCTTCCGCCCTCACCATTGAAGCGCAGAAAATCGCACATATTATTATTACTCTCGTTAGCCTTACCGTGCGCTACTGCGTATGCACCTTCGTATGCGTTGGCTGTTACGTCTTGAGTGACGAGCAGATTACTCTGCTGAGTGCTTGCCACAAGCGTTCTTGTATCGTCGAGCATATTGCCGCCAACGTAGTCGCTGTCTCGCTCCGATAGAGTCCAGCCCGTATACTCGTCTCCTTCCTCCAGCATCGGCATGCAGAACCATGCCTGAGCGGTGACGGTTGGTTTCGAATTTTCGTCGGCGTTATACAAGAAGATATTAACCTCAACGAAGTCTGTATCTCCAGAGTTGAAGGTGTTCGTCACGAGCTGCCAGTTGCCGTCGTTTTTCCAAAACATCTTTCCCTTAGACGGTGGAATACTATTACCTCTCTTGTATGTCGTAGCATCCGACTTAGAATATCGCTCCGTGTACAACATCGCATGAGGGTTGTCACTCTTCACCCAGCACGAGAAGGTGTAATCGGTGTTCCTTTTTACAGGGATATTACCATACTCTCCTCTCCAGAAAAGTCCATAATACTGAAAACTGTCAGCAGCAGTAACGTTGACTCTAACTGCGTTCATCCCGTTGACGCCTTCTGTCATGGTCGGCTGAAAACGAGGGGATACGTCTACGAGTCCGTCTTGGCGGAAGGAAGTACCATATAGCAGATTCCGTCGTCCCACTTTCTTCTTATTGACACTCAACACAATATCCTTAGCTGTCTGCTGTATTGCAGACGTATATTGTTTAAGTGTTGTTGGAGATGGTGAGGACAAGTCACGCACAAGCTCTGTGTATTGCGACTGATACTGCTTGGCCGTAGCCTTCACGCTGCCCATATACTTAGCAACATTCACCGTAAAAGGCACTTGTACGCGATAAGGATTACCCCCAAGCATGAAAAGCAACACGACATACCCGCATGGTGCTGACACGACACCAGCTTCTGTCTGCACGTCAGAAATAGAATTGAGCTGCACCTCTATATAGCTACCCGAATCTTGATCAGTCTTGACAGATGCTGAAGCAGAGCAATATGCCGCATTATCAATAGTAAGATTCTTAACCAGGCCTGACACATTCGCACCGCCTTGCATCACTCTCACAACTGCTTTCTTGCTCTGCAACACAGACGTAGGTACTTTTCCGGTGTCGTCAGTGTCAAAGACCAAAGGGCGCTCAATGAGAATGCTTATGCCGTCAGTTCCGTCAAGTCCGTCTGCTCCATCTGCTCCATCAAGCCCATCTTCTCCTTTATCTCCTTTAATGCCCTGTTCTCCCTTGTCGCCTTGGTCACCCTTCTGTCCATCCTTACCATTCCGAATGATAGGTATGTCACAGGTAGCGAGAATTTTGTTTGGATTATATTCGCTTCCCTCGCACATATCAACTCTTACCGAATTTAACCCCGAATTACTTATCTCTTGCAACATGCTGTAATAGCTATCGTACTTAGGCTCGAAGTCGATGGAAACAGAATCGTGGTCAGATGGAGTATATTCGCTATACGCACTTCCGTCGTTAATGGTGAGTCGTACGGTAACTGGACTTTCTTCCGTTGAAAAGCGATTGTCTCTCACGCCTTTCAACATCTTATAGCCTCTAACTACAAGATATTTGTCGCTCCCATATTCATCGCCCTTGTCGATATATCCATTTGTGTAGTCGATACTTCCATCAGAACTAAGCCTGATATAGCTCGGGGACGCCTCAAGGGTGTAGACAACAGCATCATCACCCTTCTCGCCCTGAGGTCCCTGGACACCTGTTTCTCCTTTAGGTCCCTGCGCCCCCTGTTCTCCTTTTTCTCCCGACAGCACCTTCTGCCAGTCCGAAGTTCCGTCTTTCGGCTCCGAGTTGCAGCCGTTGGGGTTGACGCAAGTCCACAGTGCGTTGTTGTGGTTCACCTGGTCGTAATGGCCGTAGCTCACGCCCTTCTGCCACTCGCCTCTGTAGTTCACCATGTGCATAGTATCCCCAGTCGAAGATACCCACTCAAACGTTTTATTATAAAACCGTGAGCCGTCAGGCGAGAACACGAATACCTCCTTGCCCTCATGCGAATATGAGCTAACGCCTCGCAGACCCACTATGCGAGGTGTACCATTGCCAGTACTCTCAAGCATCAATACTCCTTGACGTGTTGCATCCTCACTGGCACCATCGAGCACGATGGTGTCGCCAGCTGCAGGCGTATCGCTGCCCGTCATGCAGTCAGTAGCCGACAATGTCACCCAGTCAAACAGTCTACCACCATACAGCGCCGTACCGTCCGCAGCCGTGATTGCAACAGGCTGAGTGCTCACCTCTGTCACCAGTCGCCAGTAGCTCTTATTGCTCACACCCTCGTGTTTCCCTTCGAGGATATTGAAGCTTTGACAGCGTGCCTGGTCTTTCACGCGCCACAGGTTTTGCGTCGCCGTACTGCCATCATCTGCCAAGAGATAACACTTCCAGCCTGTCACAACACCCAATGCGGAGTATTGCTCTTCCACGTGCACAATTTTCGAGCCTGCGCCCGAAAGATATATATTTCCTCCTGCATAGGATAACTTGCGTATCTCGAGCTCGTGGAAGATAGCCTTACACCACACCTCCAGCTCGCTCAGCGACAGGCGATAGCCGCCGTTCTTCGTGCGCAACAGCCCGAAGCCCTGCTGCGTATCCTCATCGTAGTTAGCTGAACGCACATCGTCGGTCTCGATGCCGCCCTGTGCCTTCAGTTCCTTCAGCATTGTCACCACGTCGGCAAAGAGGGCTGCTGCCTTGAAGTTCACGTCTTGCTCGAAACCTACCTTTCCCTTAAAGGTCTCGTCCTGATCCTTGCGTGCGAAGTGATCGAGCGCCTCTGCCGAGAGGTCCACCTCTCCAGCCTTCGTGGCATAACCTGCAGTGCCGGCATGTCCAGCCTGCTCTGCATACTGTGCACTGCCTGCCTCCTTAGCCTTGTCTGCCTCAGTCGCGCGCCCAGCCTTGCTGGCATATTCGGCTTCTGTCGCAATACCTTGCAGGCGGGTCACCCTGGTTGTGCTGCCGCCCGACGCGCCCGTGTTCTTGGGCTTGGTGTATATCTTCGTTTTAATCATATTCTAACACGATTTGAATGTTGTTCTAAACTCTTTCTAAAGCAATAAGCCTCTTTTTACTTTTTTACCTTTAAAAGCAAGAAGGCCCTTTTTACCTTTTTACTTTTTTACCTTTTTACCTTTAATCGGTCTCTTTCATTGTCACCTGTGCGGTGCCTTCTGTCAGATTCCGGCTGATACCCTGTACGGCGAAGGTCTTGCCGATGGCAGGATGCCGGTAGAGGTTGAAAAGCGACACCGTGCCGCCTTCGTCCATAAAGTTCTGTTCCATCAGCACCTTCGGCTCGTGCCATTCCTCCCAGTAGTCGTTCACGTAGTGCTGTTCTGGCTTCGCCTGTTCCTGTGTCCGCCTGTTGTATATCGAGAGCAGCGGTGTCGAAGTAGCCGTACATAGCGGAGAAGAGAGGAACACACTGTTGCCCACGCCCAGTTTCTTGCAGTCCGCGGCTGTCAGCGCGGTCGTGATCTTGAACTCCAGGTCATCCTTCTTGTTGACGAAGGCCTCCTGCGTGTCGCTCATATACACGATGTCGCTGTCGCCGGCTGGCACCTCAGCCTTTCCGTTGTCGCTCACCACCTTCACCTCGAACTTCTCCACCATGATCGACGAGGTGTGCGCCAGGAGCGGCACGCTGCGGGTCGACCATTTCGTGTGCCGCCAGAACGAGGGGTGCCGCCTCACGATCTCTTCCCATGTGATGTTCACAGGACCGAGGATGATAAACTTCACCTGTCCGCTCACCTTGTCCTCATACCTCACAGGGATGGCAGTGCCTTCTGCGTCTATGCCGTCGTAATACCACACGTTGTTCTGCACATCGAACACCGTACCCACCATCTTGTCGCCTATCTTCGGGTCTACACCGATGGTGAAGCTCTGTGCGTAGTATTCGTCATCACTACTGCACTCGGCCCTGGTCTTGTACTTCTGCCACACGTAGTCCTGCTTCTCGCCGTTGCCAGTACCCGCTGTGTCCGTGCCGAGCTTCTCGCCCGGAGCCTTCTCCACCACGCACTTGTCGCCCACGATGAGCATACACGCCAGGATAGGCACCTTCGACAACTTGTCTGTGCGGTCGCCATACGCACTGTACTGATACTCATACTCCTGCGGACCTTCTGCCGTGTAGGGTATGAAGCCTGGGTTTCCCTCTATGTCGGGTCCCTTGTTCCAGGCACTGCCCGTTATCGCTGCCGCCTCCTCGTGCCAGTGCTTACGGGTGTAGTATCTGCCGTCGCTGTTGTTGCGGCTCGGCACCGTCTTGTGCCAATAATAGGGAAACATCTGCGGATGTTCCTGCTCGTACAGGAATCTGTTGTAGAGTGTCGTACAGTAGTCCGTCATCTTCATCAGCGGGTTCAGCACCATCTTGCCCGATATCACTATATAGTTGGTCACCATCGGGTCGGCTGGCGACAGCACACCGCCCGCCACGTTGCCCGTATACTCTGCGCAGGGGATAGCACTCTTGATGTCGTCTGCCGATGGCCGGTACTCACCCTCCGTGTCCTTGCCGTTGCCGTTGGTCGTTATCACCATGTAGTCGGTCATGCTGATGCTTGCCGTGGGCGAGTTGTCCGAGCCGTCGCCTCTCTTCTGCACCTTACCCGTGCTCACTATCAGCGCCGCACACATCATCTTACCCAGCATGTCTATCAGCTGCGTCTGGTCTGTTCCGCTTGTCAACTCCAGCATGTTCCTGCCGTCGGGCGCATAGAAGGTCCACCGCGGATGATTCTTCACCAGTGCGAACCAGTCGGTCACCTTCGCACCGTCGTAGGTCGTCTTACCCTCGTTCATCACCATCTCCTCGATGCCGTCATACGCAGCCCAGCCCTCACCGTCGGCACTGTACTCCGTCAGCAGCAGCTGGCGCTTGCCGTACACACTCTCCAAGGAGTCGCTGTCTAACGGGTCGTCCACCAGTTCCTCTGTCTTCGTCACGCTCGCCGTCAGCAGCAGCTGGTTGTAGGTCTCGCCGATGCTTATCTGTGTGTCGCAGTCTGCCACGATGGCCGTCTCCACCGTCACCTTCTTCGGCATGGTCCGTATATTTTTCAGGCTACCATCTATGTTGTGCCATATCGTAGCCTCACCAGCCCTTATCGTCTCCCAGCTGAAGATATACATCCTCCAGCCGTCCTGCACGATATGCAGGTTGAGATAGCGCAGCACCTCGCTCAGCACATCCTCCTGTGTCCACACATCGTCCTCCTCGTCGCCAAGAAAGAGCAGCTCGCTGATGCTCAGGTCGTCCAGGATGGAATAGCGGCGGGCATCGGTAGCGTCGATGGCCTTCGACCCGTCGTACAGCACGGCCGTCTTTCTGCCGCCCGATATATCCAGGTTCTCCGTCACCCCCGTCAGTATCTCGCTCACGATATCATGGAAGCTGCGCTGGCTGGCCTGCAGCTTCACGCTCTCATACGACGAGCCTGCGGTGCCCACGTTCCGATAGGTGCTGTATTGTAGTGCACCCAGTGCGTCCACACACGTCAGCTCCACCTCGTCCCACACCTCATTGTAGCCTTGCGAGAATGCCTGAGGCTCCAGATAGCCTGCGAATACACAGCGTCCGCCCTCGTAGATGTTCACCACCGCGTCACGGCACGACGAGCAGAAGAAGTCCGCCACGTAGTTGCGGCACAGCAGTCTTATGCTCGCCTGGCTCATCAGCAGCACGTCGAAGCTGTCGTTCACCTGCGTGCTTGTCTCCACAGGGTCCTCGCTCCAGCTGATGTCGCTTCCCTCGCCACCTATCTCCACCTCCTTCGTGCGGTCCCCGTGGGTCAGTATCTCCACCTTCACCTCCACGTCTCTCTCGTTGTAGTAACTTCCATGTATATACATATCTGCTTTTTTTACTTTTTTACCTTTCAATCAGCAAGAAGGCTCTTTTTTACCTTTTTACTTTTTTACCTTTTTACCTTTCAATCAGATCTTAATGTTCGAGCGTCTGCGATTAGAGCGGGTCTCGTTAGCTGTCACCAGCACGATGTCCCTGCCCCTTATCTTGCCCACCACGCTGCCAGCCTTCACGCCTCCTGCGCCTCCTGCCATCAGTCCTGCCAGGGCATCCGTGTTCACCGTGGGCTGCATCCTTCCGTTGGCGATGGCGAAGAGTTGGGCCTGCTGGGCTGCGTTTAGTATCATCTCGCCAGAGTTCACACGGGCCAGTACTCGGTCGCCGCTCTTGCTGTTGCCGCCCACGATACCACCTGTGGCAAACTGGCTGATCGTCGCCACCATGCTCACGAGTTGCGCTGTACCCGATATTCCGAAGGCTAACCATGTTATCCAGCTCTGCTTAGCTGCATCGGTCATCGCTGTGGCCAACGACAGGGCCAGCTGTCCGATGGCAGCCATCACCAAGCCTGCCTTGGCTGCTGCCGAGTCGCTACCCAACTGCTGCATGGCACCACCCAGAGCCTGGCAGGCCGTACCGGCTGCAGCAAAGCCCTGTGCCGTTGGGTTGGCTATGCCCTGGATATCTGTCATCGCCTTCTTCACGCTCTCAAAGTTGCCCAGGTCTACATTGCCCAGACCTTTTATCTTTTCGAAGTCTTCCATCTTCTGCGTCAGCTCCTCTAAGCGCTTGGGGTCGGCCTGCACCTGCAGAGGGTGCTCCTTCAGATACTTCTGCATGTCGTCGAACGACTCCTGCAGCTGCTCTGCCATGGGTTTGATGGTTTTCTTCACCTCTATGGGTGGCGGAACCTCCACGCCTATGCGTACCTTCAGGAAGTAGAGATCGCGCTGTAGCGCCTCCATCTCGCTGTTGAGCGACTTGGCGGTTGTCTCGTTGGCTGTAGCGCTGAGCTGTCTCTTTTTCTCGTCAATGACCTTTGTATACCAGTCGATGCTACCCTTCAGTGGGTCGTCTTTCTTGTCGGTCACGGACGGGGTATGGTTGGTAGTTCCGCCACTTCCGCCACTGCCACCTGTGCCGGACGGAGGTGTCGCACTATATCCCTCTGTATGTACGTATGATGCCGACTTGCCCACTATTGCCTGCATGCGCTTGCGGATTGCCTGTTCTCTACGCCGTGCCTCGTTGTATTTAGCCTGCGCTTTCTCGAGCTCGCTCGAACCTACCTCCTCGCGCTCCTCTATGGTGACATCAGGAACATTGGGGTCGCCTCCCGATACGTGTGTGATTGTTTTTATCTTCCGTTTGGTGCTGTAGGTTCTTGTCTTTCCGTTCTCATCTTTAAGGATATCGTGCTGTTGCTGTCGCAGATTCGCAGCCTCATTGGCAAGATTGCGCAGGGTTATCTCGTTGATCATTTGGTCGCAGTACATCTTCGAGTTCTTGGTCAGAGCGGTGTACCATTGTGCGACAGTGGAGTAATAGCCCATTGCTTCACCATACTTGGTGTTCATTTCGCCAACAAGCTTCTTTTCCTCTTCCTTGCTACCTTTAAAATTCTTCAGTTTAAGGATGTTCAGGTCCATCTCGCTGCGTACTCCTGCAATCTCCTGTGCTGTCTGCTGATGAGCCTGCTTGGCACGCTGTTCAGCCTCAGTCAGGCCGTCCACCTTGTCTGCCGCATTGTCACTGCTGCTGGTCAGTTGTCCGATGGCTTCCACCAGCAGCCATATTGCGACTCCCACACCTGTAGAGATCAGCAGACCTTTAACCGCTGCACTCAGTGCCCTTGTGGCTACAGCCGCAGTGGTGGCCCCTGCAGCTTCGCCATTGAGCATTGCAGTCAATACCCTCACTGTTGCCGTCATACCAACCTTTGCCCTGCTTGCCACCCCGACCGCCACCGTCACCATGCCGAAGGCTTTGGTGGCTGCATACAGTGAGGTAGTGAGTTTTACCACACCAGTTATAGTGATGGTTATCTGTGAAGCCATGGTGACGTATGGTGCAATGCCTTGTACAAGCGCACCCATTTGCTCCTTAATGTCACCAAGAGTATTCTCCAGTTGCTTCTGTTTTCCTGCGTCAGTCTTGGCCAGCTCGGCATTCATGTTGCCTACGTTCTGCGTGATAACTTTAGCGAGCATAGCAGCACGTTCGCTCTCGGTACCATACTGGAGTACCTTCTTCTGGGATTCGTCAAAGGTTATACCGACACGCTGCAAAACCTCCACCTGTCCCTGCATTGCCTTGCCCATCATATTGCCGATACTGACAGCATCTTGGTTGGTAGCATTCAGTCCGTTCTGTTGTGCCACAAGATTATTCATGGCAGGAATGAGCACGTCGAGACTCCGCTTGTTTTGTAGAAAGGTTGCCATCTGCTGCGCTCCACTCAACTGCACCTCGTCGCCTATTACACCTAACTCTTGCTGTGCTGAGCAGAGATTTTTAATACTCTGTATCTGCTCATCAGTGGCTGCCATACGTTGACGCATGATGGTCTCTATTTGAGTTTCTGCCACGAGCTGTACCTGGTAAGCAGAGGTTAGGTCGCTTACCACGCCCTGCAGTTCTCCGATAGAGCTTTGTAATACATCAATAGCTTGAGCCGTTTCCGCCCATGTCAGAACACTACGCTTCGCCTTCTCACTCTCATCTTGTACGGACCGCACGGCTCTGCCCAGTTGTTCTGCATCCATGGTTACCTTCTTCAAGGTACCCTTGTCGTCCACTTTTATCGTAAAACTTACTTCCTTTGCCATTTTTATATCGTTTTTGTTTGGTCGTTTCTGATTTTATGTTTATATTTGCAGCGTGTCATATATTAAACAATAACACAATGGATAGAAAAGCTAAAGTCGTCATCAAGAAGAGAGCCACAAAGAATAAGGCCACAAGGGGTATCACACGGATAATGTTCGCTCTGGCAATACTCTTCTTTATGCTCTGCCAGTGGCAGACTAAGATATACTTCGGCGGAAACCATTCTTTCGGGGTGGTGTTTCCTATGATGGTTTTCGGCAGTCTGTCCGGATTGTTCCTCCTGTTCTTTCTCGGGCTTCTCGTTAGCAAGCTGGGGGACTAAATTATTCATTCCCAATTATCCTATAACCCCGCTCGTTTCTTTGCCTCCCTGTACCGTTCCATGATTTCCTCACGGCTCTGACCTTTTTGCTGACTTCGGCAAGATGTTGCCTTCTGTTCTTCACTTTCCCATGGGAACTTCATGAAGTCCTGCGCCCTCAGCTGCTTCTTCGAGTAGGGCTGCAGAGAGCACAGACACTGCATCCGCATACGCTCCCACCTGCCACGCTCCAGGTCCGTCTCCCGTTGCCACCATGCGTCATACGCCGCATAAAACTCAGAAGGGGTGCATCGGCAGAAGTCATCCTTGCTCATACCCATACACCCCATCGCTACGCCTTGCAGATGCTCCACATCCGTTGGCTCATATTCGCAGCCATCAGCCGACGAAGCTTCGCCGGCTATTTTTTTTTATCTTCACCCGTCTGTGCCATCGCCTCGTTCCAGTCGTTCAGGTCGTCGGGAGTAATCTGGCAGCAGAACGTCTCAAAGTCCGTCTCGAAGTCCACTCCGTCGGCCTTGCAAGCACACTTCACGCAGCACCACATAAACATCAGAAGCTCCTCGATGTCGCCACCGCTCATCTGGCTCACGTCCTTCTGCATGTTGCGCTTATACAGCAGCATGGCGCCCATCGTCAGGCGGCAGGGCAGCTCCCTGCAGCCTACGGTGATATATGATATACCTTTGTTCATAACTTTTAGTCTACTACGTTTTGATTACCCTCGTCGGCAGAGTGGCCCGTTGTGGCCGCCGCCTGCAGACCTGTTGTCTGTTTCTCCACCTTACCGCAGTTCTCCAGCTGGATGGAGTACTTCGAGTCGTCGCCTGCCTGGGCGTCGAGATCCAGCGAGGTGATAATAAACTTACCCTTGTAGCCACCGGCTGTCTTGCCCGAACGGCTGCCTGCCTCGCGCACGTTGTATGCCACGTCCACAGGAGTGCCGCTTATCTGCATATCCTTCAGCTGGTCGTAGGTAGGAGCATCCGTGGTTCCGTCTGTGCATACCACGCCGTCGGCGCTGATGCTCTCCGAGTAGCTCTTCACGTACTTCTCCTTCCACTTGCCGCTCGCTGCCTCCTTCGTTACTCGCTCGCCGGTCTCCGTCTGCGTCGTTATCTTACAGCCGGTGCTGAAGGCAAGCGCACCGCCACCCACCGACAGGATAAGGTCGGTTCCGTCTAATATATGTTCCATATTCTATTCTCTTTTTTTAATGATTACTGATAAATAAACTATTAGGATCAATCCGATAACCGCATACGTCCACATCGCCCAGTCGCGTTCGGGAGGCTTCTTCTCTTCCACGCTTTCCACACCGTTATAACGGCTTTCTGATGCCGTTCTATTCGTTTTAGAAGAAGAACTCACCGAAGTGCTACCAGCTGACTCCTCGCCCTCTGTATGATTCTGCCCCTTCGACCGTCCACGTCCCTCGATGCGATAACCGCCGCCATCTATCGGCATGACGAGCCACGTCTGTTCCCACTGATTGTCAGCCGTCGTGCTTGACCTCGTCTGGCTCATCGTCAGCGTCGTGTCGTGGCTTACGCTGCTGTCTTGGCTTACGCTGCTTGCCTGTTGTTTCTGTTGCGTCTGCGTCAGCGCCGTCTTCTTGGTTCTGCAGCTCGCCGCTGACAGGACAAGAAGCACGATGAGGACACAGTTGTATAGCCTCGATGGCACGTGTGAGCCTATTGAGCGCATAACGGGTGCGGGCGTTCTCGCGGTTGAGTTCCCCGATAGCCTTTGCATTGTCTTCTGCTGCATCGTTCAGTTCTTTTTGTTTTGCTAAGAGTTCCTTGCTCACGTCGCCATACATCTCCTTGAAGGTGTCGTGTATGCGCTTCGCCTGCTCGGCCTCCTTTACTTTTCGATTGGCTATCCAGGCGATGGCAGCACCTATGCCGCCGCTCGGGATAGCCCACTGCAGGATGTTCATAATCATGTCTGTCATCGCCTTTCTAACCGTTTGAATTTAATGTTAAGTATATGATGAAGATTTGAAGCCTTGTTAAGAAGCCTTATAGCCGCTGTAGATCACACCGCCGGCATCCTCCTTCTTTGGCATACAGATGAAGTAGTGTCGATAAGACACTAAGTTGCGCTGATACTGAGGATCACTCTCCGCAGGGCTGTAGTACATCTTGGTAGAGCCTGTGGCCTTGAACACACGGGGCACGTAGAATGCGAACGAGCACTGGAACTCGCCTGCCTTAGGTGTGGCGCCAAGGGCGTTCTTCACGCCTGCAGTACTGTAGGTAGGACAGGCACCGTACTCGTAGATGTCGAAGCCATAGAGGCGGCCTACGGTACCGTCGTTGCGGTTGATGTTATACTGCTCCTTGAAAGCCTGGTCGGTCTCGAGGAGGTCGTTCACGTGGTCCGTACAGAGTACCAGGCGACGGTCAGTCACAGGCACGCCTAATGCGTCGAGCTTACGCTTCAGAGCCACAACGTCGTCAATGCAGAGCTTGATGCGCTTGGTGGCGGTATCCACTGCGCCTGTAGTCACGAGCACCGGAGTCTTGTCCGTGTTCTTCGTAGGACAGAGCGCATGGGCTGCCTTGGCATACTTGGCATCGTTCAGGGCGTTGGCACAACTTTCCTTCACGCGGGCCATCTTTTCGTAACTGAGAGCATACAGCTCGTCGTCGGTCACTGGCACCACCTTGGTCTGGAACTTGTCAAGCGAGAAGGTCTTGTCGCCGTCCTCTAACTCCTGAATGTCCAATGGGTAGGTGGTGTTGTTGACAAGCACCTGTGGGTCGGCACCCACATCTACGAGGTGGATTACGTCGTTGCTGACGATAGAACTCTGGTCGGGCACACCGTTGAGCCATGCTGCGTCCAGTTTTCCACGCAGAGCCTTGATCAGCTCACCTGTCCACACCTCTGTCAGCACACCATCATAGGCTGCATCCTCAGGCATGAAGCCAGGCACTGCGATGGCGATGAGACTGGCCACGATAGCACCGCCAATGGCGCTGCAGCCCAACAGCGTTGCGATAATTCCACCCACAATGGCATTGAAGAGCAATGCCGTCATGATCTTGATAATTGTTTTCTTTTTCATTGTCGTATATCTTTTTATTTTTTTACCTTTTTACTCTTTTACCTTTTTACCTTTAGGCAGGTTCAAATCCGTACTCCGCCTTGTAGAGGCGCACGAATTCATCGTGATGGTTATCATGCAGATCCATCATCACGTTGGCTGGCACGGCACTCAGCTTCTCATACTTCGAGTAGTCTTGTGGGTCTGCCACGATATTACCCTTGTCGGTTCGATGCAGGGTTGCCGTAATCTTGCCCTGGGGCTGCATGGCCGACAGGGTGAGGTTCAACTGCTCCAGACCCAACTTCTTACCCAGTTCCACGAAGTGATCCTTCATGCCTGCAGCAAGTCGCTTCTCGGCGATGGCGGTTTCCACCGCACGTGTGACAGCGGCCAACTCCACGGCCTGTTGCTGCGCCTGGAGTGTCTGTACCTGGTTCTCCAAGGCGGTCACCTTACCTGCCGCAAGACTGAGACTTGCGAGCTTCTCATTCACTTCTGCTTCCGTTGCGGTCTCCTTCAGACCCAACTTGATCGCTAAATCTTTTAATTCCATTTCTTTGTTTTTTAATGGGGTTTTACTTACATTATCTAATAGGGGAAGAACGCCGTCGATGGCATTCTGTCCTGCTGAAAGTGAGATTGTCTTGCCTTCATGAGTGAGCACGATGGCGTCATCATTGCCACCAATATCTACCACACTCACCTCGATGAGTTTCGATTTCGTCACCGTCGGTCTCTGCTGACCCTCAACGAGCAGTTGCTTGTCGTCGCTCATCTCCAAGACCTGGAAGTTCGCGCTCACCATTTTCACGCTGCCGAACTCCCATTGCTTCTTCAGTTGTCGCGACAGGTCCGTAGCCTCGTCAAAGACCAGCTCGCCAGTCACGTCCTGGCCTTCCACCTTTATATCCTTCACCAAGCCCACCACCTTGCCGCGCTCGTGCATGTAGAGCAGCACCGGGTTGCGCTGATACTGCGCCAGGTCGATACCTGATGTAAGGATTCGAGTGCCGTAGCAGTTCACGCTCTCATTACTGATTCTTACTCGTTTACCTTTGCTCATATCTTTTTTTACCTTTCTACTTTTTTACCTTTTTACCTTTAAAAGCAAGAATGCTCTTTTTACTTTTTTACCTTTTTACTTTTTTACCTTTAAAAGCTTTTTCGGATGCAATATTACTAACTTTTCGCATAACCTCCAAAAAAGTATGAAATGCTTGCACACTTCCGTGAAGCCGCTGCACACTATTTTTGCAGATTGCCCAAAAAGTCGCAATTTTGCAATACCAAACCCGCAGGGCATCAAGCTCCTCCGTGGTTTTCTATTCACATTATAATAACATTCGAATATGACAAAAGCAGAATTAGAACGTAAGAAGAACCTCGCCCGAACCCTCTATATGGCGGGTAAGGAACAGGCAGAGATAGCCGAGCAGATTGAGGTGTCAAGGGTAACAATATCCAAGTGGGCCAACACGGAGGGATGGAAAGAGCAGCGGGCTGCCAAGAACGTGACGCGACCGGAACTGGTCAACAAACTCCTCCTCACCATCGACACCCTCATCAGTCAGGTCAACGAATCCGGCGACCCGGACAAGATATCCGGACTGGGCGACCGATTGGCCAAGCTCTCGTCCGTTATTCAGAAACTCGACAAGAAAGCCAACGTGGTGGATGCTATCGAGGTGTTCATGGCCTTCAGTAAGTGGATGCAGTTCCGTGCTCAGACCGACCCGAACATCACACCCGAACTCCTCAAGACATTCAACTATTACCAGGATCTCTTCATCTCCGACAAGATGAACAATGGTTTCAGTTGCGAACTCTAAGGTATAACAATAATAATTAGAAGCAAAGAAGGATGGCTACACTATCAGAGAAGAAACAGGCCATCGAGGCATGGCGGGAACACTGCAAGCAGATAGCAGCGCTTACCGACACCTCGCTCATGGCGCCCGAAAGCAAGACGGAGCGGAAGAAACGTATTGCTTCCCTGCAGAGGGATTATGCTGCCTTCTGTGAATATTATTTTCCGCACTTCCTGCAGCTCAAGGATAAGACCACCGGCAAGGTGCTGCGCACCATCCACAATGCGCCGTTCCACAACCTGGCAGCACGCAAAGTGAAGTCTACGCCCAACCTGAAGGCGGTGTTCATGTGGCCTCGTGGCCACGCCAAGAGTACCCACCTGGACGTTTTCCTGCCCCTGTGGCTCATGTTCCAGCCTCTCAGACTCATCAACTTCATGGTCATCGTGGGCAAGAGCGAGGATGCTGCCTGCCGACTGTTGGGTGATATACAGGCTGAGTTAGAATACAACGACCGACTCAAAGCGGATTTCGGAGAACAGAAGCCTAACGGCGGCGACTGGACCGATGGTGAGTTCAAGGCACAGTGCGGCGTCAAGTTCCTTGCCTGTGGTCGTGGTCAGAGTCCTCGTGGTCTGCGCGACCGTGAGGCACGTCCTGACTATATCGTCATCGACGACCTCGATGATGATGAGCTCTGCAAGAACGAGAAGCGCGTCCGTGAACTCACCTCGTGGGTCAAGTCAGCCCTCTTCGGTTCCTTGGACGTGGGTCGTGGCCGCTTCATCATGGTGGGCAACCTCATTTCCAAGAACTCCGTGCTCTTCAACATCGCCCACACCAAGGGCGTGTTCCTCTCCAAGGTCTATGCTGTGGACAAGAACGGAGACCCTACATGGCAGGAGAAATGGACACGCGAGGAGGTGGATGCCTACCGTGAGTTCGTGGGCTACCGCGACTGGAACAAGGAGATGATGCACAACCCCATCAAGGACGGTACCATCTTCCGCCACGAATGGATCAAGTATAAGCGTATGCCGAAGCTCTCGAAGTACGATGCTTTAGTCTGCTACACCGACCCGTCCTGGAAATCGACTACCGAGAACGACTACAAGGCGTGCCGACTCTGGGGAAGCATCGGCAAGGAACTGCACCTCATCGATTGTTTCGTGCGTCAGGAGACCACGGGTGCCATGGTGAGATGGCTCTACAATCTCTACGAGCGAAGCTTGGAAGAAGGCGCAAGCATCCAGTTCTACATGGAGGCAAACCTGATGCAGGATACCGCCCTCGATGAGTTTGCCGCCGAGGGCGACCTGCGTGGCTATCAGCTGCCCATCACGGCCGACAACCGCAAGAAGCCCGACAAGCTGCAGCGCATCGAGTCCATAGCTCCACTCTGGGAGCGTGGCGTGGTATTCTACAACGAAGCACTCAAAGACTCCGAGGATATGCAGGTAGGTATCGACCAGACGCTCTCGCTCGAACATGGCAGCCGCGCGCACGATGATGCGCCCGATGCCGACGAGGGCGCCATCTATATCCTCCAGAAGCAGGGCAGAGTGGCTGCCTTCGTTCCGAGAATAGTCAAGAGAATGCGCCCAAAGAATTCATGGTAGTAGACAATTCAACACTCAACATTCAACATAAAAAAACTATGAGTTTCATCACACAGGAAGACTTCAAGGTCGTGAGCAGCGAAGCTTCGCTCAAGGCCATCACGGGTGCCGACCCGGATAACATCAGCAACGCCATTGCGGAGGCACAGGAGGAAGTGGCAGGCTATCTGCGACCTAAGTACGACACCGACCGCATCTTTGCCACACAAGGCGACGAGCGCAACCGCCAGCTCGTCATGTACACAGCCGACATCGCGCTCTACAACATGTCCGCATCGCTCCCCAACCGTATGGGCTACGAGACCCGCAAGGAGCGTTACGAGAGGGCCGTCAAGTGGCTCGAGGGTGTACAGGCGGGCAAAATAGTACCCGACCTGCCCGTCGCCACTGACGAGTCGGGCAACGACATCTCGCAGGGAGGTGTCCTGGCATACGGCAACGGACCCGACCGCCACAGCTGGTAAAGTATTAGTCGGAATAATAATCGGTAAGAAGGCTCTTTTTACCTTTTTACTTTTAAATTAAACATTAAACGAAAATGGCAAGATTGAACATAAATAGAGCCAAAGACCGCATAGAGGATGCCTGGAGAGCATTCCTCGGCAAGCCGCAGCTCTGGAGAACCAAATATGGTAACATCGAACTGGTAGGCAAGAACAACCGCCGACAGGTGGAGAGCATCATCGCCAAACTGCAGCGTACCACCGAAGCACTCACCAAGGGCGACATACAGAAGTGGCGCCGTGCGTGGCAACTCGCCATCAGCGTGGAAAGCCCCAACCGTCAGGCGCTCTATGACATCTATCGCGATACTGAGATAGATGCCCACCTCTCTGGCTGTATCGACCAGCGAAAGGGCTTCGTCATGTCTCGCTCTTTCAAGTTGGAGGACAAGAACGGCACACCCAACGACGACCTCAACCACTTCCTCGAGCAGGAATGGTTCGTGGAGTTCTGCCGCCTCGTGCTTACTACTCCCTACTGGGGGCACTCGCTCATCGAACTCGGAGACCTCGGTACCGATGGCGACGGATGCCTCGCTTATAACAGTGTGTCGTTGGTGGATCGCAAGTACGTCATACCCGAGCACCACCGCGTCATCACCGACCTCGGACAGGACTGGACTACGGGTATCGACTACCACGAGCCGGAATGGTTCGGCAACCTCATCGAGGTGGGCAGACCCGACGACCTCGGCCTCTATCTCAAGGCTTCTCTCCACTGCATACCTAAGAAGAACGTGTTGGCGGCATGGGACGTCTTCAGTGAGATCTTCGGCATGCCGCTGCGCGTTGCCACCACCAGCTCGAGAGACCAGAAGGAGGTGGACCGTATCGACGACATGATGGCGCGCATGGGTCAGGCTGGCTATGCCGTACTGCCTACGGGTACAGAAATCCAAATCGTAGAAAGCGCCAAGAGCGACGCATTCAACGTTTACGACAAGCGTGTGGATCGTGCCAACTCTGAAATCTCCAAACTCATCATCGGCCAGACCATGACCATCGAGGACGGTAGCAGCCTCTCGCAGAGCCAGACCCACCTGAAGGTGTTTGAAAACTTAGTGGAGAGCGATGCCAAGTTGCTCGCCAACACCATCAACAACCAGCTGATTCCTCGCATGATCAGCCACGGTTTTCCTCTGCAGGGTTATCACTTCGCATGGGATGACAGTCCAAGCTACACTCCGGAGCAGCAGATGGAGTACGAGAAGATGATATCCGACCGGTACGAGGTGGACGGCAAGTACTTCGCCGACAAATACAATATGCCCGTAGGTGAACGTATCCAGCAGCCTTCACTCTTCGGCAGCGAACCTGCAGGCACGAAGAAAGACACAAAGGACAACAAAAAGGACCTGAAGATTTTTTTCGACTGAGCCCCGAAGATTACGAGGGGCTACACTCGAGATACAAGGAGATGATGAAGGGCATGGACGTGCCCGACGCTATCCAGCTCATGGGCGACAAGCAGTGGCAGGAGATCAAGTCGCGGCTTACTGGTAAGTTCAATAAGATGATGAAGGGCCTCTTCCGTCAGAAGGGAGCGCAGCTCGACATCAACATCCTGGCAAGCGACGAGGCACAGGAATTCATTACTACCCATGCGGGCATCCTTGATGGCGGCTTCCAAAAGGTAGAGATGAGCGACAAGATGCGCGAGCGGCTTACCCGCTCCAACTACATCTTCTCGGGCATCAAGACGTTCCACGAGCTCAACGAGGCTTTCCCTTCCATGCTCGATGAGAATGGCAATAAAAAGCCGTTCGAACGCTTCCTGAACGATGTTCGGAAGATCAACGACACCTACAATGCCAACTATCTGCACGCCGAATACAACTTCGTACAGGCTTCTGCCACCATGGCGGCGAAGTGGGAACAGTTCAGCGAGGATGGCGACCGATACTACCTGCAGTACCGCACGGCCAAGGATGACAAGGTGCGCCCGGAACACGCTGCCCTCGATGGTGTGACACTCCCCATGAGCGACTCTTTCTGGGAAACCTATTACCCGCCGAATGGTTGGAACTGTTTCCTTCCTAATACGCCCGTACTTACCGCTAATGGCTGGAAACACATCGCCAGCATCAAGAAGGGAGACTTAGTAATCGGAGGAAGTGGAGAGTTCCGTGAGGTAACAGCCACGCTTTCCCGTCCGTTTGAGGGCGACCTTGTAACTATCATCACCAAAGGGGCGAAATCCACATGCACCCCAAATCACCGCTTCTGCACAAGGAGAGGATGGGTCGCTGCGGAAAACCTTCACAAGGGAGATATAATTATCCAGGTCGGTGAACGTTCTCCGCTTCACCTGCTCGTTCACGCAGTAGGCAACACATATACCCTCCTTTGCTATGCACTGATGGCGTGTATAAGAAAGGGGAAAGCGGTTGCGTCCCTGGCAGTCAATCACAAGCCTAAGTTCTTTAATAAAGAAATCTACGACGTAGCCTCCAATAAGCTTGCGAACCTCGAAAGGAAAGCCCATTGCAAGGAGATGGCTTCGCATGATTTCTTCGCTTTCACTCAATGGCAAACCCAGTGCGCTCATCCGCTCTGGATGAAGCTTGCGAGTGGCAAGGGAATTTTCGATCGCATTCTTTCTTACAGATGGTCGAAGCAAAGAAGAGGTGCGCTTCAATTTGTTCGATATATCACGAATGAGGGCGCTATTTTCCTTGGTCTTACCCTGGCGCACGTGAAGTCCTTTAGCTGCAAGTTCATGGTTTGTCTGAGCAAGACGTTTGGCTGCATCCTCTCTTCTTTCTTCCGCTCCAATCCATTGAATGCGGACAGCTGCGCTTCCATGCCTGATAGGGATGCCCAGTATGCTAAGAATGCGATGCACAGTTCTTCCGTTCACCTTCCAATAAGCAACGAGCCATCTGAAGCTTCTCTGTTCTGTGACGTATCTGAATTTTGCGGCATCAAGGATATTCATTCCTTCGATGGCTTCCACTCGTTCTTTGATTTCTTGAGAAATACCTTTTTCCATAATCGTTATGTGTTGGTTGAGGGCAAAGTTACAAAAAAGAATCGAAATACCAAGGTATTTAACCTCTCTATCGACAAAGATGAGTCGTATATCGTGCCCGTAGGCATTGCACACAACTGCCGCTGTACCGTGGTACAGGTGCGAAAGCAGAAATATCCGGCTACAGAGCACGCTGAAGCCATGAGCAGGGGCGAGGAGGCCATGAACGGTGAAAGATACAATATTTTCCGCTTCAACAGTGGCAAACAGGGCAAAACCATGCCCGACTATAACCCTTACACCATCAAGCGGTGTAACGACTGCGATGTGGCGAAGGGAGGGGACGTTAAGCTATCAAATCGTGTAAACAACAACCAGTTATGCGAGGCATGCAGATTACTAAGATACACGAAGGAGGAGGTATCTAAGCGAATCAAGAGAAATAAGCCTATTTATGACAGTCTCTTAAGAAATAAAGAATATCGAGAAGTAAGTATGGATATGGAAAGCGGAGGTATCAAGGCTATCCATAACGAACATAACCTTAACAAAGACAAGGGCTGGTACGAAACCTATTCGCAAGATGCAGGCGTAAAAAATGGACACGTTGTTATTTTGGAAGCAGAACCTCAAAACAGATATAAGGTAAAATGTTGTGAGGGAACATGGGATAATCTTCCTTTTGAAGTTGCAGGAGCTGAGAGTGGAACACCTAACAATATCAGAAACGCCCTCAAGCATTGCGCTTCTAAGCCTGACTCTAAGGTTGCAGTTATATTTTTTCCTAACGATAATTTCTCGGCAGAAAACTTCTATGCAGGACTCGCAAAATTCTTAGGCCTCAGAAACACAACCCAATACAGGAAATTCGAAAGAATATACTGCATACACAATGATAAAATAGTGCTAACAAAAAAGCCAGACTGAAAAGCCTGGCTGGAATGAGAGCGGGTCTCTGAAGGTTATCCCCATCCCTCACGCTGCAAATATACAATAAACTTTTTAAACTCGCAAGGATATGAGCAAAAAAGAAGAGAAAAAAGAAAAAAAATCGAATGGAAACGGCACTGTTTTGCTATTTCCTTGGCAGCAAATCCAAAGAATATGAGCAAGGAAAAGCAAATACCTACAAGAATACTCCTACCAAAAAGGATAGAAGCCCCAAGCACAAACTTATTGGGAAAAATAAGGCAGCAAATTCTGAGCCGAATGGGCTGTCTGCGGCTGAGAGGTGAGAATGAGACACTCCTTCAACTTCTGCGCAAAGATGCCTATATACTTTCACAGCTTGTCGATGGATCGTACAGATATAATATATCCCCGAAACTAAAGACAAGAACAGTAAGGACGTACCAACAACTGTCGGAGACAGAGGAAAAAGGGACGTTTGCTGTTTATCAAGAAAAACAGCTAAAATACCAAGGATGGTGGCGTCTAACGTTGTCAAATGGCGTATTAAAGCTTGATGTCGCCGCTCCAGATCTTGCCGTATATTGTGCAACTGAACTCTCTCTTGCGCCAATGTACCTTCGATAATAAAATAACACATAATCTATCAATATTTTAAGTTATACAATATATATAAACGTCAAAGCTGCGGCAATATTATGCCGTTTCAGCCCCTACTAAGGCTGGGGCCCTATCCCTACTACCGATGAGCCTCGGTCCCTATTAGGGCTGGAGCCTCGTCCCTATAGGGATGCAAAAACGATATTCTAACGGTGTTCTATCACTATTATATTCACATTTTAATCTTAAAAGTAAATGATCAATTACAGTATTGCAATGATGGGCAACCCTGCCAAGAAGCAGGACCCAAAGAAAGCCTACGGTGTGGCTCAGTACACCGAGAAGATGACACTCGCCGAGTTCAGCGAGCATATCTCAAGCCACGGCAGCACATACGATGCAGAAGACGTGGAAGCTATCCTCGGAAAAGCCGTGAAGTGTCTGCGCGAAATGCTCCTTGCCGGAAAGAAGGTGGAGTTGGGCAAGCTCGGAGAATTCTATGTCACCCTGCACGGCAAGGGCACAGAACTCGCCAAGGATTACAACCCTGCCACCTGTGTGGAGAAGGTGAACGTGGTGTGGACTCCTGGCAGCCTCTTCGAGAACCTGAAGAAGGAAGCAGCCTTCAACTTCGTGGCAAGCCGCAACGAGCAGGAAGAAGCTAAGCGGAAAGCCAAGGCGCAGAAGGACGACAATGGCAACACACCGCCTGCCTCGGGAGGTGATAGCCCAGCGCAAGGGGGCGGTGGTTCCTCGTCATCAGACGCGTCACAGGGCACACAGCCCGGAGGTGGAGATACACCACAGGGCGGTGGCGACGGAGAATAGCTCTTACTTGAGCCAAAAAAAGGGGGCTGCATCATCACGATGCAGCCCCCTCTGTCGTTTCAGGGTTCGCCAACCCCGACCGCCTGCGGCTATGTACACAAAACTTAAACCTAAGAAACCAAAAAATGATCTATTCATCTTCGCGGGACTTCACAGCCTGCTGGGGTTCGCCAACCCCGAAATGAGAGTATAGTTAAAAAAAGCCGCAGGGCATACTGCTAACTTAAAACATTCTGACACCCTCACGGGCTTTACAAGAATGGATTGTTTAATAACATCTAAAAATAAATTACTAACAAACAGTGTAAATATATGATATAAGATATTCCTTAACTCTTGAAACTTATCTTCTCGTAGCCGTACCAGCGTATGTTTACCTTTATCAGATCTTACGAAGGTACCTCACTTTCATGATCTCGATATTCTCCATCAACTCGCCATGACTGCGACAGGTCATCGTCGTCTCCGGGCAGTACACTGTCACGGACGGGGTATCTATGCCTACAAGCGCCTTCAGCACTTTCTCTATCAGGATACAGGCCGCCTCAAAGCCACCCTCCATCCAGTCGGTCACAATGTGTAGCCGCATCTCGCCCTCGCCGCGCTGCATCAGCTCTTTGCCCGCCATCATCCTCCAGCCTATGTCGCCTATCTCGATAAACACTGCAGGGCGCTGCCAGGGGCTCTCCTCGTCCACATACTCCACATTCTCGTTGTACAGGTCCACGTGCTGCACATCGGGCACCTGAGCCTCGATGGCACGTTTCACGTCGCTAAATAAACTTAGTCTTCCGTCCATAATTCAACATTAAAACTTTAAATGATTAAAATACTCCTCAAGCTCATCCTCGATGATCTTTGTCACTTCTTTCTCCACTTCCGGGGCCATGCCCAAGAACTGGCGTTTCGGAATCTTAATGGTCTTACCCACCTTCATCAGCGCCATCGCCCGCCAGAACTCGGCGTTGGTCGACAGCTGCCGCTGTTTCTTCGTCTGGCGCAGGCTGCCGTCCTTGCGATAACCAAAGGAGCCTGCCGACTCGTAATACTTGTGCCAGAAGAACCGCTTCATCTTCTCCGTCACCTTGATTTCTCCACCCTCGTTATGTATGGCTGCATAGGGAGAGGAGGAGTAGAACGTGATAGAGGTGGCGTCGCTCCGGCTCTGAACGCTCTTCCTCAGGTCGCCCGAGGCTACGAGGATATGCCCGTCGCCTCTTGTCGGACTTTTCCGTCTTGCCCATGCCTTGGTGAAGAATCCCTGGCGCTCGAAGTTCTTGTCGAACTCGTCGCCGATCTCCACTCGGATATCACTCAGAATATGTCTGATCACTACCGATAAATCATTATTTTCTGCCATATCTTTATCAGTTTTCAGCAAGAAGGCTCTTTTTACCTTTTTACCTTTTTACTTTTTTACCTTTAAAAAGCTTTCTACCTTTAAATCAGCAATACAGCCCGTCAGCCAAGTAGTCATCATGCAGGGCTTGCAGATTCAGGTCCGACATGCGGCCCTCCAACTCCTGATACACCAAGGCTTGGTCCTGCAGAGACAGCTCCTTGGCCTGTTGCTTGGCATAGGCTACGATACGATTGACAATATCTTCCATACGCTCTTGTTTACTTTTCGTCAGGTTCGTCAAACTGCAGAAAAAGCTCATCATCGACTGGAATCTCGTTGCGGGGGTCGGCACTGGCGTTGAGGATATTGTACAGCTGGCGCTCCGAGATGGCATAGTGCGGGTAGATATAGCGGCGCCATATCTCGCGGTTCGATATGCCGAGCTTCGCATATCTGTCGTATATGCTGTTGATGTCGGCTACGCGCTTCTTGTAACTCAAGCCTCGACGGCCGCGCTTCAGATTCCTCATCGATGATCGTATGCTTTTCTAATTAAACTTCAGCAAGAAGGCTCTTTTACCTTTTTACTTTTTTACCTTTAAAAGCAAGAAGGCTCTTTTACCTTTTTACCTTTTTACTTTTTTACCTTTAAAAGTCCTTTCTACAGCCTGCAGAAGCTGGGCTCTATACGCATCCACACGCCCGTCTCCTTGTGACGACGGAAGAAGTAATAGTTCACGGCGGTCTTCTGCACTACGTTCGACTCCTTAAAGAGGGTCATGATATCCTTGTACTCCTGGTCGCCGAAGCGGTCTTCGAGCTCGTACAACTTAGAGATGCTCTTGTAGTCCAGGTCGCCACGCTGGTTGCGCTCCAGCAGGGTCATCGCCAACTGGTACATCGGGTCTTCCTGGCCCTTCTCGCTCTTCTGCATGTAGTTCTTCAGATAGGCCACCAAGCGCTCGGCTGCCATGTCGGCACGCTCATCGAAGCCCTTCACGCTGTTGCTCGCCACCTGCAGACGGAAGTCGCCGTCGGTGATCGTATAGTTGCGCTGGTCGGCATTCTTCAGCTGACCGTAGTCGCGCATCACTGAGATGAAGCCTTCTGACTCTTTCTCAAGCCATTGCTTGAAACCTTTCACGTCGGCGGTCACGTTCACTAAGAACTCTTCCACACGGTGCATGAACTCAGCACGAAGGCCCTCGTAGGCATCGCGCTTGGCCTGGCGGCTCTCGTTGGCGTCAGCATTGAGCTGAGCGAGTAGAGCCTTCTTCTCTTCTGCCGTCATCTGCGACAGGTCAATTGGGTTTTTCTTTGTTTCCATTGCTTCCTTTGCTTATTAATATGAATTGATTGTTGATGTTTCGCTCTTCACGCTTCACGCTTCGTTCTTCGCTTACTAAGCCTCCCTTACGGGCAATGGCGCGAAGCTTCACGCTCAGGCTTTCCAGTTCCTCCACCGACAGACGACCGAAAGGCTTGCCGCTGATCCGGGGGTGGCGGCAGAAGTCGTTCACTCGCTGCCAGTCGCTGGTGTCGATCTGCAGGCCCTGCATCAGACAAAGACAGATGCTGCGCCTGCGTTTCAGCTCCCGGTCGTAGCCGCTGGCGGCTTCCAGCTCCTTGCAGGCTGCGTCATACTCCGCCTGAGTCATCTCGCTCAGATGCTCCGTGCGACCGTTGGTCCAGTTCTGCACCATCAAGCGCTTCTCCTCCTCGCTGTCGCGATGACTCAGGCGGTTCCAGGCGCGCCAGAATCTTCCGTAACTCTTCATCGCTCCCAACTGTCTTTCATGAGATGATAGTCGACATATTTGTCACGGACACTTTGCAATAAATACTCTGCACTCATACAGAAATTTTCAACCTCGATCAGAGGGATGTCGTTATAACAGAAATACAACAGGCCTTCATACTCCCTCACTTGGATTCTGCGCAGGGCTTCGCGCCGAAGTTCCTTCTCGCGTTTCATCACTTGCTTGCGATGATGCTCGGCATCCATTCTCTGCCACCATTCCTGGATGGTACTGATAATCTCCTTCATATCTTTTCTATTTTTGGGTTAATAATTATTCACTATAGTTTCCAGTTTGCAGAAGGCCATCCTCCCATACTCTGAAGGTGGCTCCGGCTTCTCCGACGAATCGACCCTGACAGACCGCCTCGTAGCCGACGACTCTTACTTTCACGCCCGCCATATACTTCAGCCTGACTGCAGGCTTGCCCAATGGCTGGCTCTTCGCTTCCTGCGAGATGAAGATAAAACTCTTTCGGGGAAACTCATTCACCAAGGCTTCTACCTGTGCGTATTCCCAGTGAGAGTACTGGAAGGAGTCCACGATGATGAACTTCGGACCCTTGCGCTGCTTCAGCATTCTTTTCAGGTTCTCCAGGTCCGAATCGATGCAGACTCTAAACCTGCCTTGCTCTTCCTCCATGTGAAACCGCTCGATACGCTCCTTGAAGCTCATGCTCACTTTCTCTTCATAAGAGCAGTAGAGCACCACGCCGTATTCGCACAGTTTCTTGGCGAGCTGCATCACGAAGCTGCTCTTACCACCAGCCGATGGTCCCGAGATAAACCAGGTATCATACATATCCGGCTGCCCGAAGCACCGCTCCCATTCTCCGTCCCAGGGTATCGGCTTGTAAGTCATCTTCAGTATCTCCCTGGGACTGTATGCTCTTTTTGCCATATTTATCTTAAAAAGCAAGAATGCTCTTTTTACTTTTTTACCTTTTTACTTTTTTACCTTTAAAAGCTCTTTAAGAGATTTTCAGTTTCTCTATCTCGGTATATACTCGTCTCAATCCGCCTCGGGTCTGTCTCACGATGGTGGCGATGTCATATCCCTCCGGGGCGTTCACTTTTGCCACGATGGCTGCCTGCTTCATCAGGAACTTCTCGCGCTCCTTGCCGTCGTCGGGTGTCACCTTACAGTATCGCCCACCGTAACGGCTCAGCATTTCGGTATATCCCACCTTCTTGCAGTCGATGCTTCGGTTGATCTTCTCCTTCAGTCCGTCGGCTCCCATCATGTACCAGCCGCAGCAGTGCTCGGTGGCATTCCAGAGTGCCTTGAGTTCCAAGAAGGCTTCATACTGCAGGTCGCCTGCCTCGTCGAGGATAATAAGCGGTGAGTCGATGGAGCGGAGGTAGTAGGTGAGGTCTTCATATACATCTCCGTAGGTTCCCTTGCTGTCAAGTCCGAACTCTGCCGCTATCTTGCGTATCAGGCGGCGCTTGGTCTTCACCTGCGAGCAGTCTATATAAGCGGCGTTCTTGTGGCTCTGTACGTAATACTTGGCGGTGTAGGTCTTGCCGATATTAGGCTCGTCGCAGAGGATCATCGAGAGGGCGGAACTCTGTGCGGTCTCCAACTGCTTCGTCACGATAATGAAAGTGTCGGTCTTGCCCGTCTTCCATTCTATCTCGTGGCGCAGACTTACGCCCAAGCGTCTGGCTAAGCGTATCCAGTTGCCGTCGCTGATAGTTCGGTCTGTCTGTCCCTGCTTGACCATGGAATAGACTGAGGTGGCCAAACCGAGCACCTTGGCGTGCTTACTGTCACTGTCGAAGCGGACACGGTCTTGGGCCATCGCCGCCAAAATCTTCTTTTTCTGTTCTGTTGTTATCATTGCCATAAGTTTTTGAAGTTTATATCATGTCGATTGCACGCTGCAGGATATCTTCCTCGGTTTCGTCGTCCGTAAAGACGTCTATTGGCTCCGTGTCTGGCATATCTGCAGTAAGTTCTTTTATCTCTTCCGGTTCGTCTGCCTGACCGCCGGTCGTACCGACGTCCCTTTCAGCCTCCATCGTTCCGAGAGCAGGAACCATGTTGTTATCTACGTAGGTATTGAACTCCCTTACCTTCTTCTGCTGATGATAGAACTTCCTGCGGTCTTCCTCGGTCTGTTCTGCCATCACTCGGTTGTAGGTTTCTACCTTCTCCACCTGGTCGATGAATCTGTCGCCCTGGAAGATGAACACATCCTGCGGCTTCCCGTCCTCATCCGGCAGATAGTAGGCGGTCACCTTGTAGTTGTTAGGCGCTAAGCGCTCCAATACTTCGGGCTTGCTCAGCCACCAGTCTGCATAGGCTACTCTTACCGTAGAGTTTCGCCTTACTGAGGTTTCCACCTTCTCGCCGATATATCGGGCAAGGGTAATGGCATCGAATGGGCGCAGGTTCGGGTTGATATGCTCCATCAGCACGTCCCATCGGGTCATACCGGGGTATTTCTTCTGATTAGGGTGCAGCGTATGGTTCCACTCGTAGTTGTCGCGGCGGTCGTCTGCCACAAGCTCATCAAAGGTGAAGTACTGCTTGTCCTCCCAGGTATCATTGCCCGCATCGCTTATCTTCTTGGATTCCACTCTGTATTTCCACTTGCCATAGAATCGGCCGATACCTACGTGGTTGCGGTGGATGATACGGCGCTTCTTGGCTCCGTTGAGGTTTTCCGCCTGTTTCTCCTGTGAGTTCAGTGGCGCACAGTAGCGTACATAGCTGAACACCGTTCCTTCCTGCAGCAGGGTGTACTTATACTCCGACATCAGGTGGTTCTCCACCTCAATACCTGCCGGAATACCCCAGCCGTGCTTGGCTATCAGCCGGAACATATCCCGGAAGCATTCCTTCACAAGGTTCTGGTCCTTGTCCCTGGAATAGCTGGCACCTAACACGCATTGGCTCACAGAGTCGTAGGCATAGTAGGCTTTCACCCTCAGTTTCGTGTCCTTCAGCTTACGGGTCAGATCCACGTCATCCATGGTTATCTGGCTCAGTGAGTATTCTCCGGCATGGCGGTGCATGTGAGGCATACTCTCGTGCATGAAGGTACTCCAGCTCAGCTGACTCTTATCCCAGATAAGCCTGTTCTTAGGCTTGTTCAGGATGTTGCGGATGGTACTGTCGCTCAAACTCTTCGGGTTTCCGTCCTTGTCGCAGAAATCCTCCGGGTTGAACAGCTCGCCCGTCTGAATATCATATACGTCGAGCTCGCCACATACGAAAGCATCATACAGGTCTTTCACCTGTGAGTTAAGAGGCTTGTTAGGAAGGCATTGCAGACCAAGCACTAATTTTTCGGTCTTCACATCCACCTTTCGGGTGTTCTGGTTGCCGAACTTACAGCTGATCAGTACGCCGTAGCCGCCAGCCTTATACTCATTTACCTTCTTTCGGAATCTCAGTGTCGATTCGGGTAGGGTATGATGATAGGTTTCCTTCAGCACCTTGATGGTCTTGGCCATCATATCCCAGTCGTAGCGTTCACCCATCAGCTTGCGGTAGGCAGAGGCGCGGTCATAGAGCTTGATACAGGTGTTGAGCACCGAGGCATTCACCACATACTCCTGGATCTTCTCTGCCGACAGGTCCAAACCTGTCTGCTGTCTGCTCTGGAAGTAGCACATGGCGTGCTGATCCACCTCGTAATTGGAAGTAATCCATCCTCGCAGCCTTACTTCGGGGCCTCCAGGGAACTCTACTTCCACCGCCTTGCGGTACTTGGTAGGCAAACTGTCTACGGCAATAAGAGCCGTGCAGCCGCTTGCGCCACCGCCTCGACGTACCACGTTAATGCGGTTTCTTGTAGCCATCTTTTGGTAATTAGCTGGACTCATAATGCCCGCCTCACAAAGTTCTGGTACAGATATGCAAAGTGTATTGCCGTAATATTCCATTGTTATATATCAGTTTAAAACCAGTAAGAAGGTCTATCAGTAAGAATGCTCTTTTTTACCTTTTTACCTTTTTACCTTTTTACTTTTTTACTTTTATATCATTCTTCACTGGTGAAATAATCCCAGTTTCTGCCCATCCAGATACCCACTGTCAGGCATACGATTCCAATAGTCAGATACAATGTGATGTCCATAACTCTATCCTCCAACTTTAAAACCCTGCTGCCATGATCTGTAGCGAAGGCATCTCGCGTACCAAGACGTTGTACGCTGACGCCATCTCCTTACCCTTGAAGAAGATGGTAGCATTACCTGTCTTCTTGTCAAACTCCAGTACCGCTCCGTTGGGGAAGTATTGCCTGAAGCTTCCCTCATGGTCGAAAAGCAAAGTGTCACCCTTTTCGGCAACCACCGTCTCCACGCCGCCGTTAATCTTGGCGTATTGGCGAATGCGCTGCGCCTTGTCGCTCATACCCCGCTTGGGGTCGAAGGTGAGGGCAAGCCATATCGACTGGTCCGACACCTTGAAGGTCTTGCGTATTCCTTCGCGTACCTTCGTGCTTACGTCTATTGCTCTTTTCATATTCTAACAATATTATAATCCTTTTCTAATGGTGGAGGAAAGCGGAGTCGAACCGCCTTTCTTTCCAAATTTTACCATGCAGTTATCATGCTGTCCGGCCAAAACTCTGGCAATAAAAAGCCGTCCAGCCTCTGTCAGACTTCTCCGTGCGCCCTGCATTCCAGCTACCTCCAAGTTGCCGGGATACGTTGCCCGGCTCGTTGTTAATCCTGATTCTTTCTACACTTAGAAAACTAAACTTATGGCAAACATTAAGTATTTTTCGCTCAAAATGCTTATCTTTGCATCCAAATTCATGTTTCACTTATAAATTATATTAATTATGGCTACATATACTGCTATTTACAAAATTGCACCGAATGCAAAGTTCTTCTCAGAAGAATCCTTCATGGATGAGATCAAGCCTGCGGTTAATATCATCAGTACTCTGTCTGAATCCTTTGGAGGATGCAAGCCGAAAATCGAAATAATCAGCAAAGCTCCCTACAAAGCTCGTATCACAATCTCTATACCAGCAGGTCAGCAAAAGATTCTTGCCATCTATCACCTCTTCGGTATTATTGGCGACTACATAGCGTATTATATGGGAGATACTTACGTTGAAGAACACCATTCGTGTAAATAACCTGATAGACTGGGAATTTATCGTAATACTCACCATCTATCTTGCGTGCCCATTCGAAAAGATATGGGTTAAGCAGCTCGCCTGTCTCGATGTCCTTCACGTTTATTCTGCCATCAAGAAACATCTTCAGTTTTTCTGTATCAGGAAGAGTATTATCAACCCCTTCTGCCTGTGCGATGTTCTCGAGCAAACGCTTCATGCGTTTTGATGTTCTCTTGTGTGTCATGATCTTTTCTTTTTATCGAGGGCGCAACCATTACCGCTGCACCCTCGTGGTTAAACATTTCCAAAAATATGGCTGTCTTTCCAGCCTGCCATCCCGTCTTTCCGAGAAGTCACCCTAATTTCCAGTTTGCCCGTCTTTCCGGGCTGCCATTCCGAGGTTTCAATTATCCGGAGCGTGAGGTTCCCGACCTCTTCCTCCAGTCTCCTTACTGGGCTTTACATCTTTTTAAGACGAGAAATTTGCCCAACTCGCGCTTTTTTAGTATCTTTGGCGCGGTGTTTATCTTAAACACGGTGCAAAGATAAGGAATAATTTTCAACCCTCCAAATATTTTGGGGATAATTTTCGTTTTATGGGCAACATTTTAACAAAAATACAGCAAATAGCCTCTAATGAGGGGATAACTATCGGCGCTTTCGAGCGTTCTATAGGAGCAAGTAAGGGTGTTCTATCTCGTGCTATAGCCAATGGTACGGATATACAAGCTAAATGGTTGGAGAAAATAGTTGAAAATTATCCCCACTATTCTGCTTCGTGGCTTCTCGCAGGCGAAGGACCTATGCTCAAAACGAGTACTTCCGGCGCTGATGAAGCACCATACCCTGACGAAAAGGAGAGAAAAACGAAGAAATCAGAGAAAAATAGCAAATGTTCTTCTCGGATTCAAAAACTACCAGAGGGAAGTATGGAGGGCATCCCACTCATACCTACCAGCGCCATGGCGGGCGCATTCACTTCTGATATCTCCTTCATGGAGTACGAATGCGAGCACTATTTCATACCAGACTTCAAGGGCGCCGACTTCCTTATCCGGGTAAAAGGCGACTCTATGCAACCTACATACTACTCTGGCGACCTCGTGGCTTGCCAGAAGATACCGATGAACGACGTCTTCTTCCAATGGAACAAGACCTACGTCCTCGACACCAATCAGGGAGCCATCATCAAGCGAGTACTGCCGGGCAAGGATGATGATCATATCTGCATCGTCTCCGATAACACCAAGTACCCACCGTTCGAACTGGAGAAATCATACCTCCACGCCATCGCCCTCGTCAGAGGCATCATCCGTCTGGAGTAACCTCGTTCTATACCCACCTTTAGGACCCGTATCATTTTCCCAGCTCCGGGAAGATGGTACACACCCTCAAAAGTGTCCCTCTGGTATTCTCCCTCTCCCTCAAAAGCACCCCTCAGGTGTTCCCCTCCCCTCAAAAAGCGCCCCTCAGGTGTTCCCCCCTCCCCCTGGAAGGCGCGAAAATAGGTCAAAAAGCCCCTATATACTATATATAATAAGGTGTAAATACCAAAAGTCGAGGTCTGAAAAGGGTATGTTTCCTACTGATAAAGTGGGAAAAGTGGTAGTTTTCCTACCTCAGCTATCGGTATGCCGTTTTACCCACTTTTGTCCCTCCACTTTTCTGAAAATGTCCCTCCAGTTTGTCCCTCCACCTGTCCCTCCACTACCCAAAATCGACCATTTTGAGCACAAAAAAGGGAGCCGTAAAGCTCCCCGAATAACCCAAAATAATCCCAAAAATACCCCCAAAATCATCCCCGGTTTATAACATCATTCGAACAACATCCGAATACCCCAAAAATTGCGTTCTAAGCCCTCATTCTTCCCCGGTTGATACATCATCCATAACCATCTCAAACAGGCGCACACCCCTTTGTTTTAGCGCTTTTCGCAATATCCATGCCCCTTTCGCGCCATCATCATCCGCTCCTCTCTCAGATCTCGCCATCATCACGCTGCCTCCTGCGTACAAACCCTATGTAAACCCCATGTAAACCCTATGTAAACTTTCGCCCTATCTTTTCCATCTCCAGGCACTCTAAAATTAAACCAAAATTAAAGCTATGTAAACGTTTCGTTTTGCATCCTCTTTTCCTCTTCATTCATGTAACTCTCTATCATTCATCATCTTATCTTACTTTTCATCTCTTTCATTTATATACGCTTCGTTTTGTGCCCTTTACAAAAATATAAAGTCTGGCAGGATGACTCAACAACCAGAAGAAAAAGTCATCGAAGCCATTCTTGCCGAAGCCAGATACCACATCGCCAACACATAACAGAATGTCAGCAGTTTCTGGAATATAAAGCCGCCTGTGCATCCCATGAGTGTCAGAGAAGGCAAATATCCCATGTCCCTTATAATTGAATAGCATAATCTATAATTTTTAAAATTTATTTCTGACATAAATAACTTCATTCATGCCACAAAGGTAGTTAAGAAAAGAGAAAAATATTTGCACACCTAAAGAATTCTAAACTTGTGCAATACTTTTTCTCATTTTTTCTTTATCTTTGCATAAGATAGGCTGCACCTCAGCAATTAATGCAAGCTTTATTGCGCTCGGTTTGCACTATCTTTGCATAAGAATTATAAAAGAATATGGCTATCAATCAACTCAACAAATATGTCTGGCTCGTGGAAACCATCCACAGGGCAAGAAAACGAGGTGGCATTACCTTGAAGGAGATTCAAAGCAGATGGTTGGATTCTGACATTAGTGAAGGAACGGAACTCTCTCGACGAACCTTCATCAACAATCTCCATGCCGTCGAGGAACTGTTTGGGATTACCATTGAATGTGGCAGCGGATTCCGCTATCACATAGAGTGTGGCGACTGTTTCGAGGAAGGAAGTGCAAGAAACTGGTTGCTAAACGCCTTCTCGCTCAATGTGATGGTGGGCAATAGTCGTAAGCTCAAGGATAGAGTACTGCTGGAGGACATGCCTTCGGGCAGAAACTATCTGGAAGACATCATCAAGGCCATGCGTGACAACCGTGTCATCTTCATATCTTATTACAGCTACAATGCCGAGAAATATAATGAGTTTGACATTCATCCTTACTTCGTGAAAGCTTTCAAGAAACGTTGGTATGTGATAGCTTATAGCCCTGGCACCGACGATGTCCGTTGTTATGCGCTTGACCGCATGGAGCGTGTCATTATCTCAGACAAAGTGTTCAAGATGCCTAAGGACTTGGAACCTGCTGATTACTTCAAAGATTGCTTTGGTATCATCAACAACAAGAATTCTGAGGTTCAGAAAGTTGTGCTCAAAGTGGATGCCTTTCAAAGTAACTATATACGCAACCTGCCTCTCCATGACTCTCAAAAGGAGACAAAGCGAACTGACGAATACTCTATTTTTGAGTATCACCTAAAACCAGAGTTTGATTTTGAACAGGAGATTTTTTCGAACATGGACGCCATGGAAGTGTTGGAACCTCTATGGCTAAGAGAAGAGGTGAAGGAAAGAATAAAAAATCTTGCAAGTAAGTATCTTTGAAAGGCAACTCATCAATGTTCTTTTGTCAAGGGACTAAATATCCAGTCCCTTGACACAATCTATAGCTTCGTCAAACATTATTGAGAAATTATTTAAAGTTTTGCCATTCCGTAAGTTTTTTATGGCCTGTGAATTATTCCAATTTTTATTGCCAATAAAATCTTTATGAATCCATAAATCATTATTTTTATCTTTGATAGGAGAGCTTATGGAATAATGTTCCTGTACTTTCTCCCAAACTGAAGTAGGAACATCAGAACGGTTGCTTTCACCTTTGCAGACAAATCCAAAAACCATTCTATCTAAGCCTACAGACTCGAATTGAAAAGCAAGGTCTAAGAATTTCCAACCTGTTTTTTGAAAATGTGCACCAGGATATCTATCTGACACCCAATTCCTCTTATAATTTCCACAAATTTCCAAGCCTTTATCTTCTGCTAAATCTTTCAGCTTTGGAATAAACTCATCATTTATAATATGATTTATCAAATTCTCTTTGCTATCGATTATATCAAATACAGCATCGAGATTTTCTTCTTTACATAGAATATCTAATAGTTCCTTATTATCTTCCATAACGTTATTTGTTAATATGTCAATAGTACTAATATATTGATTGATAGTTTCTCTCACGAGCGGAGTTCTTGAAGCCAATTCCACGCAACGATCAAGCCATCCTCTAATATCACTCTTATAGGATAAGCAAACTATATCATTTTCCTTTAAATCTTCACCCAAAGATTCTTTTGAAGGAGAGCAACCATCCAATGTCAAGTAAATCAATACAAATGATTTTTCCGTATCGTCTCCTTTTTGTGACATTCCATAATTCCAGTATCTTAGCATCTGATGATGTTGGTCACCAGCATAGATTTTATTTTCTATGATAATACTATGCTTGCCATCGGTAAGATAAATGTCTATTCTGCCGCCTTCACTATCAGTTAGCCTACCTATATATTTCTCTACTTCTACTGAAGCATTAGTAATGTCTAGTTCTAAATTATCTGTAGATATTGCAGAAAACGGTTTTTGTAGCATTTTCAAAAATGCCTCAAGGAATTTTCCTCTTTGTCCGTGACTTCCTTTTGGATTCAGCAGGTTTGTTAAAAACATAGAGTGTAGATGGACTTCATCGGACATGAAGCCTAAATCATTGAAAATATTAAAACTTTCACCACGCTCAAATTTCTCTTTTCTTTGTTCTTTTATTTTTTGTGAAACTATTCGAACTTGGTTTAGAATATTGATTATATCATTCATTGCATTATAAACTATAATTGTTTACCATAGAAACGAAATTTTATCTAAATTATTATAGACGTTGTTATTTTTGCCAATGAAAATGATTACGCAAACACTCTTGGTACATAAGGGCACGACGATTCATGTTATTCATCACTTTTTCTGGATACCAGTAAAAATAAGCCATGCAAAGCATTAGCATAAGGATATAAACCGCAATAAATTTTAGGGCATTATAGAACCAACGTTTAAAATCTAAAAATATGTACTTCTTCATTTTTTTTATATGTTTTTTGAGTGGTTAAAATCCAACATGTCTCTTATAATGAGATTTATATGACGTTTGCATATGCATAATAACACAGCGTTAATATATCTGATTTTCTCTATGAAGGAAAGACTTCTGAAGTCCGTGCCTCCCAAGATGCTTCTCAAATAAGGTTTATTTTTCATATGTGAAAGTATTTATAGGGTGAAACTGATTTATCCATAATCATATTTTATACATTCTGGTGCAAATGTAGTCCATACCTGTGTAAGTTCGTTTCACACCATAAGATTTTTTGGGGGTGGGGGTGGGGGGAACACCTTTATAATACTTTTGTCGCGTATATTAAAGATAAAGTTTTGATAAAATAATCTAAACCTGTATATCTTTTTAGTACACCATATTCATACCTTTGCACATAGTTGATAAACAAACAAAAGAATTGATATGGCAAAAACACGTATACAATACATCAAGGAAGCCGCAAACAAGTTGGTCGACAGCAAACTTCAACGATTGGGTGCGGCAAAAACGCAGGAAATATTCAAGGGTGTCATGCAGAATATCGGACTTGAATCCATGGAGGAGGTATATCTATTTGTGGCACAGTTTGACCTTACCTGCCGTGACAGAGCATCCAACATGGATGACTTGTCATCATACTTCGAGTGCTCGTCACTGGATATGTTAGAATATATCCCTGCACTCAAATCATTAGAACGCAAGGGTCTGCTGGTGCGCCGCAGCAGGAGAGAGAACAACATCTTTAAGCAAAGATTCGTGGTGAGCGATGCTGTGATGGCAGACATCATAGAGAATAGACCTGTAGCTATAGGCAAGGGGTACGTCAGCAATGTACAGACAGATAAATATGAGTTCTGCAAGAGCATTGCAGAAAAGGTTGAAGACTATGAAGTGGTGACTGACGACTTGGTGCTGTTCACAGAAAAACAAGAACAAAGTTGCGCTCACCTACCTTTTGTGAAGAAGATAAAAAAGGATGTGCCCGACATTCTTGATCGTATCTTGTTCTATGACATATGTCGTGACAACTTCGAAAAAGATGGAGAACGTAACTCAGACATAGCTACGACGATGAGGGACATTTTCTCCAATATTGGCCAGCGCATACTTACTAAAAAGGCTATCATGGATAAAGAACATACTCTTATAAGACTAGGATTGGTGGAGCTTGTTGATGATGACGAAATAATGCTTACCGACGATGGCAAAGAGTACTTCTATGATGAAGATATACAGGCATTCTGTAAACCGATGAAATGCGATGACATATATGCCTTTATAGAGAAAGTCTATGACTATATTCATTCCGACAATTATGACTCGAGCAACGCTGACAGTGTGAACAGACTAATAAAGACAATTAGTAAACTTGAAAACGCCAACAAACATATTCCTGAAGTTAAAAGGATAAACAATATTATACCCAATGAGTGTGAAAGAGTTTTGTTTTATACAGCAGGGCAATCTATGATAGAAAACGATTCCATGTCACTTTCCTTCGAAATTCAAAAACTATACCCAGTCAGAAAACGGAAACAGGTACTCAAAGATTTTATAAACAACAACCATTCTCTTCAGAAGACGGACTTGGTAGAAATCGAGAATACATCATCACTATTCGGCGAGAGCACAATCATTGTGCTTACCGATAAAGGCAAGGAAGTACTACTTGGTGAAGACGCAGCACTATATATAGATAATGTGTCAGACAAGCAGCTACTTATTAGCGACAAAATTACAGAAAAAAAGTTGTTTTTCTCTGGCGAACTGCAGGAGCAACTATCGCTCCTCAGCAACAGCCTAAACGAGGAACATTACAAAACTCTATGTACAAGATTGGAAGAAAAACAACTACCTAAAGGCATCGCTGCATTGTTTTATGGTGAACCTGGTACGGGAAAGACGGAGAGCGTGATGCAGATAGCCAGAGCTACGGGACGCGACATCATGCATGTGGATATCAGTGCTACCAAGACCTGCTGGTTTGGCGAGAGCGAAAAACTCATCAAGAAGGTATTTACCGACTACCGACGTCTCTGTAAGAAAAGTGTCATTAAGCCCATATTGCTATTCAATGAGGCGGATGCTGTGTTCTCCAAGCGCAAGGACGTGGGTAGCGGAAGTGTTGCACAAACAGAGAACGCTATACAGAACATCATACTTGAGGAGATGGAAACGCTTGATGGAATACTCATAGCCACTACTAACCTTGCCGATAACCTCGACCATGCCTTCGAGCGTCGCTTCTTGTTCAAGATACGTTTCGACAAGCCCACAATAGAGGCAAAGACCAACATCTGGATGAGCAGGTTGCCAAATCTTTCCTCAGAGGATGCACACACATTGGCCTCCAACTACGACTTTAGTGGCGGACAGATTGACAACATCACACGAAAGGCGCTCATGCAAGATATTATAAAAGGAATAAAACCGACTCTAAACAATCTTGTTACTATATGTAGTGAAGAAAAGATTTCCAAGAACAACCACAAGAAGATAGGATTTATGCCATAATCCGTTAGTAAAACACATGTGAGCAAAGTTAGTGTTAAACCAAAGGAAATAATCTTCTTTCTAATAGTTTTATACTAACTTTGTACCAATAATAGGATAAAAAGCTACACTGCGCTACAAGACGCTACAAGTAGGCTACATTTTTTTTGCGACATGAAAGTGACGTAATATGCTGAATATCAAGTAAGCTACATGGTGCTACAACGTAATGAGCATGATTCCGCTTATAGTGTTTCGGAAATAATTCAGACTTGTGACGTTTATACGAAGAGTAGCAGTAAAGTCATGTTGGTTGAACGACATGTATAGGTTAATTTGTGCTCAAAAATCCTCAATACATTGAGGAGCAATAAGCCCAAAGTAGACCTTACAAATCTTTAAATAGTTAAATTATGTAACATAAGCCGTTCATAATCAAGGATTTAGGATATTGTGTCTTGCGCCAGTTCTGCGCCAAATTTGGTTAAAAAAAAGCGATATTTGAAAAAATAGCTATTAATAATCAGCAAGTTACATGTGGTGGTAGAGTGCTTTTAAATCCTGCCGCCGCAACTAATATCGGGTAAGAAGTTGATTTTCAACATTCTTATCCGATTTTTCATTTAAATAAGGACGGATCCAGACGATAAAGGGAATGGCGAGGTCGCTATTTAAACCCATGAAAAAGCTCTAAAAGACGAATCATTCGGCAATGTCAGCAATCTCAGATAAACATTACAGAAAGAACAAGTTATAAAACAAAAAATCCGGTTACTCCATTGGAATAACCGGATAGTATAAAACCATTTCATTTTTTCAATAGCTTCATTACTTTCTCAAAATAGCGCTGCGTTCTCTTGACGCTGTAATGGTTACCACCATTCCAGGCACGGATAGCCTGCTCAATACTATTCAGAGGATTGTAAACAGACTGCATCAACAGGAACATCTCCTTAGACTTAGAGATACTATATCTGTCTGATAACTTGTAACGCTTCTTACTATTCTTACGTTTCAAGATCTTATTGCATTCTGCTACCAAGATTGGAGTTATCTGCATCACGCCAACAGAATTACCACTCTTTGCTCTTGGATTTCCTTCACTCTCTACCTGAATTATCGCCTCCATCACTGGATTCCAATCAAACTCATTAGAGGAAACATTTTGTTTAGACATCGTTGCAGCCGATGCTGCGTCTACATTCAGCGTCAGCATGAGAATGCTGACCATCAACATTGTTATTCTCTTCATATTAATTATTTTATGGAACCTGAAAAGCTGAACTACAACATCAGTGATTTCGCGATGGCAACTTTTGAGAAAAAGAACGGTTGCTCATCTCAGTTCCGTTAGATACCTTAACGGATAACAGTCTATACGAAAAAACATAAGAAACTGTTATCCTTATTCTTATCGTTTGCAAAGATACGAAAAAAAAACGAATCTCACAAGTAATTCACTGATTATCAGCGGTATTTTAAATTCTTAAACACTTTATAACACTATTCTTTGACTTAAATCAATCAACTTTTCATAGATAAATTATAAAAATAGTCACTGATGAATAGAAAATGAATGAATCAGAAATCACCTGCGTGAACTAAAAAGAACAATGATGGAAAGACTCTGTGCTATAAGCGAAATCGGCGCGAGCTACCTCGTCTGCAAGAGATACGTGCGAGAACTGCATTATCAACAAGAACTGCTTCATTATCGTGAATTACAGCATCAGCATGAACAGGGTGGAAAAACAAAAAAGCCTCAGGAATCTTTCGAAACCTGAGGCCTTGATGAAAAAAGGAG
>ERZ506887.135-NODE-135-length-46327-cov-9.481825_pt1 | contig 46327 bp, 38 predicted proteins | sample MGYA00512905_ERZ506887 | MGnify/ENA metagenome assembly ERZ506887 | reverse complement strand
CGGGTAGAAGGGCTCTGCACATCACCCACACCATTGATACGCTTCAACTGAGGAACGACGTTGATCAAGGCGTAGTTGGTAACGAACTGGTCGTCGTAACGGCCATCGTCTGTGGTCAGAGCGAACATGATCACGTTGGAGCTCTGACGCTTGGTTACGGTGACACCCACCCTGGTAACCTCGGCTGGCAGCAATGACTGCGCCTGAGATACACGGTTCTGTACGTTGACCGCAGCCATATTTGGGTCGGAACCCTGCTTGAAGTAAACGGTGATGCTGGCATAACCTGAGTTTGACGCAGAAGATGTCATATAGGTCATGTTCTCCACACCGTTGATGCTCTCCTCCAGAGGAGCGATGACTGAATTCAATACCGTCTGAGCATCAGCACCCTGATAGGTGGTAGACACCGAGATGGTAGGCGGCGCGATATTCGGGTACTGCTCAATAGGCAGCGATATCAAGCCGATGGTACCCAGCAAGACGAAGAAGATGGAAACCACCGTCGAAAGCACTGGGCGCTTTATGAAGTTTGTAAATGTCATAATCTTGTTTTAAATTATAAATTATAATGTATCATGCATTCTTCCGTTGCAGGAATCACACACGTTCATTCTTTTATTCTTGTTGATTATTTATAATTTACTTACCGCTCATGGTTTTTGCAAACTCATGTGCATTATCCTGCGACTCAGCCATCTTGGCAGCCTCAGCAATTTTCTGATTGTAACGTTCTACGGTGATAGGCTTAATCTGCTGACCATCGGTCAACTTGGTAATGCCCTTTACTACCACACGGTCGCCTACATGAAGACCAGAAGTTACGATATAGTTCTTGCCGTCATCCTGTGGATTCACCTTGATCTCAGAATACTTCACCTTGTTGTCCTTGGTGACGATGTAAACGAAGATCTTGTCCTGAACCTGTGAGCAAGCCTCCTGAGGTATGACGATAGCGCTGTTGTTGTCGTTAGGAACAACGATAGAACCGGCGCCACCGCTCTTCAACAACTTCTCTGGGTTGGGGAAATGAGCGATAAGAGATACAGAACCAGTGGCAGCATCGATGACACCACTCATCTTGACAACCTTACCTGGGTGATTATAGACAGAACCGTCAGCCAACTGCAACTTAACTGCAGGGAATGCGGCGATGGCAGCCTGAATACTGCCATTGGTCTTAGACATATTCAAAATCTGAGACTCAGAGAGTGAGAAGAACACCTCCATGGTGCTGATGTTGGAAACTGTAGTAAGAGCCTGACCTGAAGCGCTTACCAAAGCACCTACCTTGAAAGGCAAGCTGCCAACAACACCTGCAGAAGGACTGGTAACAGTACACCAAGCCAACTGCTCGCGAGCCGAAGCCAAAGCCGCCTCAGTCTGCGCTACCTGAGCCTTAGCTGTAGCATAGCTGTTGGCTGCAGTAGAAAGTTCATACTGACCGATAATCTTGCTGTCGAAGAGCTTCTTGTTGTTCTCGTAAGTCAACTTAGCTGTATTAGCCTGTGCCTTCGCTGTATTCACAGCTGCTGCAGCAGAGCGAACGGCAGCCTGATAAGTCTCGCTGTCGATAGAGAAAAGAGGCTGACCTGCAGAAACAGTCTGACCCTCATGTACAAACACCTTTGTTATGAAACCCGAAACTTTCGGACGAACCTCTACATCCTGAATACCTTTAATTGTAGCAGGATAAGTAGTCTGCAAAGCGGCGCTGGTAGTTCCTATAGTCACTACAGCAAACTCATCATCGCCGAAGTTAGGCAGACCGCCCTTCTTGCTTCCGCCACATGATGTTAAAGTTGCGAGAGCTGCAAGAGCTGCAACAAACAAAACGTTTTTAATCTTCATACCTATTTATTTAAATACAATTGTTATTATTATTAATCTGTTACTCAACATGCCACTACAGCACATTGTCATTGCCTTTTTACAAGTAATCCGACTTTCTTATGTCGAAAACTCAAAATACAAACAGAGTTTTTAAAGGCGGTGCAAAATTACTAATATTATAGCAATATTGTACATTTGCCAAGTGTATTTTAACATTAATTATTTTGTATTTAGAGTTTTCCTCATGTAAGGAGCCTATTAAGCCTAATCTTGCCATCTATTAAGGCCAACACCGGTCGTCTATTAAGACCGAGCTTGGTCATCTATTAAGACCAAGTCTGGTCATCTATTAAGGCTAACACCGGTCTTTATAGGTGACGAAGCTCAGTAACAGAAGACGAGGGGCATTTCCTGCTTTTTTATTTTTCCAACTGTGGAAATTTTCTTTTCCAACTATCTCTTACGGAAAAGCCAGTTACTCTATCAGTCCGTGCTCCTTGGCTTTCTGCATAAGCAATTCCATGAGGGGCTCACGCTCATTGGCCACCTTGCCGTCCAGCACAGCGTCCTTGAGAGTCTGCTTCAGCGCTCCTACCTCAGGACAGGAGCCCAAATGGAACATTTCCATGATTTCCCTGCCATCTATACAAGGCTGGAACAGTCGCTTGTAGTCGCGCACCTTCAAGTCGGCAATCTTTTCGCGCACCAAGCGGAAATTATCCAGGAAGTGCTGTTTACGCACTTGGTTCTTGCTGGTAATGTCGGCTTCGCAAAGTGTCATCAAGTCGTCAATATCATCGCCGGCATCGTTCAGAAGTCGGCGCACAGCGCTGTCGGTCACTTCCTCGTCGGAAATAACTATAGGCCGCATGTGCAACTCTACGAGTTTCTGCACATATTTCATCTTGGCATCCATGGGCAACTTCATGCGACGGAACATCGAAGGAATCATTCTGGCTCCCACGACATTATGGTTACGGAAAGTCCAGCCTGCCTGATTGTCCCACCGCTTGCTGCGTGGTTTGCCTATGTCATGAAGCAAGGCAGCCCAGCGCAACCAGAGGTTAGAGGTTTGACGGCAAACATTTTCGAGCACCTCCATCGTATGGTCATAGTTGTTCTTATGCGAGCGACCGCAACGTGTCTCCACCTTGTCAAGCTCACAAAGTTCGGGCATGATGAGCTGCAGAAGCCCTGTATCCTTGAGATAATAGAATCCACAACTGGGATGAGGCGAAAGCATAATCTTGTTCATCTCGTCGGCTATGCGCTCACCGCTGATAATCTTCAGTCGGTCGGCATTGCGCGAGAGTGCCTCGTAGGTTTCGTCCTCTATCTGAAAGTTGAGCTGAGTGGCGAAGCGCACACAACGCATCATGCGCAAAGGATCATCGCTGAAGGTAATATCTGGATCAAGTGGTGTTGCCACAATTCCGTCTTCCAGGTCATAGACTCCATCAAAGGGATCAACCAGTTCACCAAAGCGCTCGCTGTTGAGACACACAGCCAGCGCATTGATGGTAAAGTCACGACGGTTCTGATCGTCCTCGAGTGTTCCATCCTCCACAATGGGCTTGCGCGAATCGTGATTATAACTCTCTTTACGTGCACCGACAAACTCGACCTCTATATCACGATACTTCACCTGTGCAGTACCAAAGTTGCGGAATACAGACAGATGAGCCTTCCTGCCCAGTTTCTGTTTAAGAGCAGAAGCCACCTGTATGCCGCTTCCCACCACCACAACGTCAATATCATTGGAAGGCCGTTCCAGGAAAAGGTCTCTCACATATCCGCCTACCACATAGCATTCCAGTCCCAAGCTGTCTGCTGCCTGTGATATAAGATGAAAAATGTCTTTATCAAGTATTTTTGCCAGTTCGGCATTGGATAGATTTCTCATTTCTATATAATTTCGGACTGCAAAGTTACTGCAAATCGAAGACAATACAAAATAAAAAAGGATTTTTTTGTTTTTATTGTTGAGATGCAGCGTAACTTATCCAAAGTTACTGCAAATCGAAGACAATACAAAATGCTTCGCCACTTATTTTTATACAATATATTTGGCTATTTCATCAGAAATGCTTAAATTTGCAGCGATTTTCGAAAATATTATGGCAGATTCAGCAAAAACAGAGCAGCAGTTTAAGGACGTCCTGACAGAGTGCAGAACGCTTTTCCAAAAGAAACTGCACGACTACGGCGCATCATGGCGCATCCTGCGTCCCTCTTCGCTTACCGACCAGCTTTATATCAAGGCCAAGCGCATCCGCTCACTTGAAATAAAGAAGGAGTCGCTCGTGGGCGAAGGCATCCGACCCGAATTCATCGCCCTCATCAACTACGGTATCGTGGGCATCATACAGCTCGAGAAAGGTTATGTGGACGAGGTGGACATCACTTCCGACGAAGCATTGCAACTATACGACAAGTATGCCCTTGAGGCTCTGCAGCTCATGACACGAAAGAACCACGACTATGATGAGGCATGGCGCTCTATGAGAGTGAGCAGCTATACCGACTTCATCCTCACCAAGATACAGCGAGTAAAGGAAATAGAAGACATTCAGGGCGACACACTCGTTTCGGAAGGCATAGATGCCAACTATATGGACATCATCAACTATGCCGTTTTCGGAGTCATCAAGATGAGTGAAGAGTAAAGAATGACGACTGAGAAATGAGGAATGAAGAATAAGGCAACACAAATCATCAGGAACACGGCAGTCAACATAGGGCGGCTGCTCATGGCGGCGACCTTCATCTTCTCCGGATACGTGAAGGCCATTGACCCATTGGGCACACAATACAAACTCGCCGACTACCTGCAGGCAATGGGGATAGGGAGTTTACTGCCCGAATGGACGCTGCTCGTTGGAGCAATTCTACTGGCTGCGCTGGAGTTCTCGTTGGGCATCTTCCTGTTGTTTGCCATCAGAAGACACCTCGTCTCAAAGATTGTGCTCGCGCTGATGAGCATCATGACCCTGCTCACCCTGTGGATAGTCATCGCCAACCCCGTGAAAGACTGCGGATGCTTCGGCGATGCAGTCGTACTGAGCAACGGACAGACCTTCATCAAGAACATCATCCTGCTCGCCATAGCACTCATGCTGCTGAAATGGCCTACAAGCATGGTGAGGTTCGTATCGAAGAAAGCACAATGGATCGTCATCAACTATACGGTCATCTTCGCCTTGGCACTCAGCGCATGGAGTCTGTGGGACTTACCCCTGTTCGATTTACGTCCCTACCACGTGGGAGCCAACATAGCACAGGGAATGAAGATTCCACAAGGTGCGCCACAACCGCAGTTCGAGACGACATTCATACTCGAGAAGAACGGTCAGCAAAAGGAATTCACCCTCGACAACTATCCAGACTCCACATGGACTTTCGTCGACTCGAAAACCGTGCAGACAGCCGAAGGATACGTGCCACCGATACACGACTTCAGCATACAAGACAACAAAACGGGTGAAGACATTACACAAGAGGTGCTGAACGATACTGGTTACACCTTCCTGCTCATCTCGCCCACCCTGGCTTACGCCGACGATTCCAACTTCGGCAGAATAGACCAGATATACGAGTTTGCACAAGACTATGGCTATCGGTTCATCTGTCTCACGGCAAGTTCAGACAAGGACATCGCCAAATGGCAGGACATCACAGGAGCAGAATATCCCTTCTACACTACCGATGCCACAACCCTGAAGACGATGATAAGAAGCAACCCTGGACTGATGCTCCTGCACCATGGAACCATCATCCAGAAATGGAGCCACAACAAGCTGCCACAGCCCGAGGAACTCAATCAGCCCTTGGAGAAAAGCGCATTGGGCAAGATGCCATCCGACAGCATACCACGCAAGATCCTACTCATGCTCATGTGGTTTGTGCTGCCCCTCACACTCCTCGCTATCGCCGACAGACTATGGGCTTGGACAACATGGGTGAAAAAGAAGAAAGAGAATGCTAACAAGATAATATCAACTTTTAACAAAAAAGAAAAGAAAATGAGAAAGAAAATTGTAGCAGGCAACTGGAAAATGAACATGAACCTGCAAGATGGTGTAGCTCTCGCTAAGGAAATCAACGAGGCTTTGGTAGCAGACAAACCAAACTGCGACGTTATTATCTGCACTCCATTCATCCACTTGGCTTCAGTAGCTCAGGTCTTGAATGCAGAGGTAGTAGGTCTTGGTGCAGAGAACTGCGCAGACAAGGAGAAAGGCGCTTACACCGGTGAAGTTTCAGCAGAAATGGTAAAGAGCACAGGTGCTCAGTATGTCATTCTCGGTCACTCAGAGCGTCGCCAGTACTATGGTGAGACTGCAGAAATCTTGAAAGAGAAGGTAGAGTTGGCTCTGAAGAACGGCTTGAAGGTAATCTTCTGCTGCGGCGAGACTCTCGAGGAGCGCGAGGCCGAGAAGCAGAACGAGGTTGTAAAGGCAGAGCTTGAGGGTTCAGTATTCCACCTCGATGCAGAGGCTTGGAAGAACATCATCCTCGCCTACGAGCCAATCTGGGCTATCGGTACAGGCAAGACTGCCACATCCGACCAGGCTGAGGAAATGTTGGCTTACATCCGCTCTATCGTAGCAGAGAAGTATGGCAACGAGGCTGCAGAGGAAACATCTATCCTCTATGGCGGAAGCTGCAAGGCAAGCAATGCTCCAGAGCTCTTTGCTAAGCCAAATATCGACGGCGGTTTGATTGGTGGCGCTTCTTTGAAGGCAGCTGACTTCAAGGGCATCATCGACGCTTGGAAGAAGTAATTTCTGAAAAGCTAACAGAATCATTACATATTGTCAGCATGGGCTACTGCTGCCTCGCATCAAATACGGGGCAGCAGAAAGTCCATAGCTGATATTTCCATTTTTATCAAAAACATTAAAATCATCATGAAGCAATTCGTCATCGTACTTATCGCAGCACTCTGCTCTGCCACTATGGCTCATGCGCAGAAGTATCTCGACCACTTGCAGCAACGAACCCCAGGACAGGGAACTGTTACCGTGAAACAGAGCAAGGAAATCGACGAATTGGTCAATGGCAAGGCTGCAAAACCACAGGCAGACAAGCAGAAGACAGAAACGTCGCAAAAGGCCAACCCTCAGCATCACGAAGAGGGACAAAACAAGAAGCCCGCTCCCGACTCGGTAAAGAAACAACAAACACCCGATACTGCCAAGAAAGCTGAACACAGCAATACAGAGGGAAAAAATAACGAAGAAACAGATACACCTGCAGTCGACATGCACAAGAAAGTGATGCGTGGAAGCTACAAGGTTACAGGATATAGAGTACAGGCTTATGCCGGAGGCAACTCACGAAACGACCGACTGAAGGCAGAACGAATAGGAAACGCCATCAAAATGCGTTATCCCGACCAGCCCGTATACGTACATTTCTATTCACCAAGATGGATCTGCCGCGTGGGCAACTTCCGCTCTCTCGAAGAGGCACGGAAGATGCTTGCCAAGGTAAAGGCCATGGGCTACAGACAAGCCTGTCTGGTGAAAGGAAAAATCACAGTACAATATTAAGCACACTAAAGTAAAATCATGAATCCAGAAACAGAATTTCGCGAAGGCCTCGACGAACTGGCCGTACACTACAAAGAAGTACTCAAACTATTGGGCGAAGACCCTGAGCGTGAGGGACTCGTCAAGACACCGATGCGAGTGGCCAAAGCCATGCAGGTGCTTACACGCGGATACACACAAGACCCTCACAAGGTCCTGACTGACGCACTCTTTGCCGAGAAATACGACCAGATGGTCATCGTCAAGGACATCGACTTCTTCTCGATGTGCGAACACCACATGCTGCCATTCTATGGCAAGGCTCACGTGGCATACATCCCCAACGGACACATCACAGGACTGAGCAAGATAGCCCGCGTGGTGGACATCTACAGCCATCGTCTTCAGGTGCAGGAGCGCCTCACACAGCAAATCAAGGACTGCATACAGGAAACCCTCAAACCTCAGGGCGTGATGGTAGTCATAGAAGCCAAGCATATGTGCATGCAGATGAGAGGTGTGGAAAAGCAGAACAGCATCACGACAACAAGCGACTATAGTGGTGTATTCAACTCTCTTAACACCCGGCAGGAATTCATGAACCTCCTGAGAGGTGAAAGCAAGAGAATCTAAATATAGTGTTCCGTGTTTAATGTTTAGCTTGTACTTATGGATGCTAACATTCAACACGAAATACTAAACATTAAACACTAAACACAATGATGAAATTTATCTCGTGGAACGTGAACGGCCTGCGCGCCTGTGTCGGTAAAGAGTTTGAACAACAGTTCAAACAGCTCGATGCCGATTTCTTCTGTCTGCAGGAAACCAAGATGCAGCAAGGTCAACTCGACTTAAGCTTTGACGGTTACGAAAGTTACTGGAACTATGCCGAGAAGAAAGGCTATTCTGGCACAGCTATTTACACCAAGCATAAGCCATTGGGAGTAAGCTACGGCATGGGCATCGAAGAACACGATCACGAGGGACGCATCATCACCTTAGAGTACGAAGACTTCTATCTCGTTACCGTCTACACTCCAAACTCTCAGAATGAATTGCGTCGGCTCGACTACAGAATGACATGGGAAGAAGACTTCCGCAAGTTTCTCAAAGACCTCGATGCCAAGAAACCCGTCATCGTATGCGGCGACATGAACGTGGCTCATCAGGAAATAGATATCAAGAATCCGAAGACAAACCGACGCAATGCAGGCTTTACCGATGAGGAGCGCGAAAAGATGACACAGTTATTAGAAGCTGGTTTCATAGACACCTTCCGCTACAAGCATCCGGAAGACGTCACCTATTCATGGTGGTCGTACCGTTTCCGTGCCCGTGAGAAGAATGCAGGCTGGCGTATCGACTATTTCCTTGTTTCCGAACGCCTGAAGGAAAAGATCAGCGAGGCTTCTATCCTCACCGACTTCATGGGCAGTGACCATTGCCCTGTAGAACTCGACTTGAAATTCTCATGATGAGACAAGGAAAGCCTTTTCCATGGTGCATTCCTTAACGTTAAATACAGAACATTGAACATGAAGCAATGAACAGCAAGCGGTGAACATTTAGCGGTGAACAGCATACCCAGCAATAAAGCACTTGTCTTAACTCCTTAACTCCTTAACTCCTTAACCTAATATAATAAGGTAAAAGAGCAGAAAATCCATCAAGAATCGCTAAAAAAACAAAGAAGTATGCGAAAAAACTGCAAAAAACGATTAAATATTTGTTCATTTCAAAATAATATCATACCTTTGCAACCGCAAATGTTCAATAGAGCATAAGCAATCGGGATTTGGCGCAGTTGGTAGCGCACACGTCTGGGGGGCGCGAGGTCGCTGGTTCGAGTCCAGTAATCCCGACATAAAAGACGAGAGGTCATTAAGCAACAGCTTATACCTCTCGTTTTTTGCGTTTATTAACAACCTATCATGCAAGATTTCTTCTCTATTTCGTTTTAAACATAGAAAAAAGTCACAATCAAGGCAACAACGGCGCAATCCTTCAAGCAAAAGATATGAGGGAAATACCATTTGCCGACAGGAGGACGATAATAGCAAGATAATAATATTAATCATTAAAAACAATAACAAAACAATGAAGAAGTTCACTATCTTATCATTCGTTGCAGCCCTGATGGCTGCTTTCTCTTTCACATCGTGCAATACTGGTGGCGACTCTTACAGCGCTCCAACACTGGATCAGCAGCAGTCCATGATCAATATGCTCGGCAACTCACAGGCGGGCGGAATGGTTTACTACAACGAGAACAAACAGAACACCAAGGATGTACTCGACACCATTCCTGACATAGTTGCAAGAATCACTTCAGAAACCAACAAGGACAAAGATGGCAACATCCAAAACCTGTATGCTTCTGTTTCTTTCAAATTCCCAGTTTCTATCCTGAGTAAATTTGTTAATGACGACAAGTTGGCTGCAAAGATTGCAGAGATGGATAAGGTTGACATAAAGGTAAACCTCATACCTTATCTGTATAGTACACAGACATTCATCGCCAACTCTTATGACCTGGAGCTCGGCAACATCGTAACATCAGAGAAGGAATACAAGAAGGTTACCGTGAAGTTCTACAACAACTATTGCGTAGGTGGCTATCAGACCAACAACAGCACTAAGAAACAGTATTTCTGCTTCTATATGCAACCTGCTTACATCTATGTTGACGGTACACAGACAAACCTGCTGAAAGCCAACAGATTCAACGGCACAGACTTCCCACCAGTTTTCCAGTTTACTACCGACAAGCAGAAATAAGAAAACGAGGAAAAGGCTAAAAGATATTACTCTTCTAAAAAGAAGTACTCTCTGAATGATTAAACGTTCCGGAAACGGAAAGGGCGCATCGACAAATATCGTTGAATGCGCCCTTCTTTTATGTGTTCCTCGACCAGCAATCTGATTGAGGAATAAAGATTACAAGAGTTGATTACTCCTTACGCCAGAGCTTGCTCATATCCTCGAGGGTCTTTCCCTTTGTCTCAGGAACGAGTTTCCATACAAAGATAGCTGCAAGGATACAGATGGCGCCATAGAGACCATAGGTGAACCAATGACCGAAATCGTCGCCAGGAGTAAGGTGCATATTGAACATAGGCACGAAAGTAGAGCTGACGATGAAGTTGAATATCCACTGGAAGGCAACGGCAATAGCCACTGCAGCACCACGGATAGTATTAGGGAAGAGCTCGGCAATAAGAACCCAAGCGATTGGACCCCATGAGAACATGAAGCTGGCACTATACACCATAATACTAATCATAGTGACTGTACTCAAGGCAGCATTACCAAAGGTAAGAGCCACGCCAAGCGCACCTACAGCCATTCCTATAGAGCCCAAAATGAGCAGAGGCTTGCGTCCCAACTTCTCTACAGTGAAGACTGCCACCAGTGTGAACGATATGTTGACTACACCCATGATAACCGTCTGAACCATAGGATTGCCCATACCCATATCCTGGAAGATACGAGGAGCATAGTAAAGCACCGCATTGATACCTACAGCCTGTTGGAATACAGAAAGCATAACACCTACGAAGATGCACATGAAACCATAAGAGAAAAGTTTCTCGGTTTTCACTGTTACAGTATTCTTGATATCGTGGATAATCTCGCGGGCTTTCTCCGAACCATTGATCTTGGAGAGGATTCCCAAGGCCTTGTCGTCCTGACCCACCATGACAAGATAACGGGGAGTCTCTGGCACGAAACAGATAAGGAAAGTAAACAAGCCTGCAGGCACCATCTCACTACCAAACATATAACGCCAACCAGTCTCGATAGTCCACTGAGCATCCACCATATTGGCAATGGCACCGGCCGCATCGTATATAGGATTGGCATGAGAACCCATAATCAGGAAGTTGACGAAGTAAACCACCAACTGACCGAAGATAATGGCAAACTGGTTCCAACTAACCAACATACCGCGCACATTACTTGGTGCGATTTCGCCAATATACATAGGACAGATGGCAGAAGCCATTCCCACGCCGATACCACCGAGCACACGATAGAAGTTAAACACTACGAGCAAGGTCCAGTCGGCTTGTCCCTGAGGAAGGATATAGCTTTCAGGCTGCATGGATCCCCAGGCAGAGAGGAAGAAGCAAATGCCCGCAAAAATAAGCGAACGCTTACGACCGAAATTGCTGGCGAAGAGTCCAGACAGTGAACTACCAATGATACATCCTATCAATGCACTTGAAGAAGTGAATCCGTGCATAAAATCGGAGTATTCGAAATCATTAGCACCCTTAAAGAATGCCTGCAAACCCTTCTCGGCTCCCGATATCACGGCGGTATCGTAACCGAAAAGCAAGCCACCGAGAACGGCGACCATCACGATTGAGATAAGATAGGCTTTAGAGCCCTTTTGATTTTGTTCCATTTTTTATTAGGTTTTGTGACATGATTACTCTATTAATACGCATTTTCTCAATAAATATTACGTATAATCTGCCTTTATCCCCAACTTTTTTCGTAAATTTGCAACCAAATTAGACTTAACACAACATGAACATAGCAGATTTTCTAAATAAGGAAGGACAAAAGAGAGGATTCTCCTTCGAGGTACTGCCCCCACTCAAGGGCAACGGAACAGCAGCTCTGTTCCGCACCATCGACAGTTTGAAGGAGTTTGACCCACGCTTCATCAACATCACGACGCACCACAGCGAGTACGTATACAAGGAACTCGAGAACGGTCTGCTGACCCGTCAGCGTGTGCGTAGACGTCCAGGTACCATTGCCATTGCAGGAGCCATACAGAACAAATACGATATTCCTGTGATCCCTCATATCATCTGCAGCGGAGCTTCTAAGGAAGACATCGAGTATGAGTTGCTCGACCTCCAGTTCTTGGGAATATCCAATGTGCTCGTGCTACGTGGCGACAAAGCCAAAGAAGACCGACAGTTCACCCCTACCCTTAATGGATACGCCCATGCCACCGACCTTCTGAAACAGATCAGCCAGTTCAACGAGGGATTCTTCATGGACGGAATCCCCATCAAGCACCCTGGCGAGAAATTCTACTGTGGAGTAGCATGCTATCCAGAGAAGCATGAGGAGGCACCCAACTTGGAGCAAGACCTCCAGCACCTGAAAGAGAAACAAGACCTCGGTGCATCCTATGCCGTAACCCAGCTCTTCTACGACAACCAGAAGTTCTACGACTTCGTGGAGAGAGCCCGCAAAATGGGAATTACTATGCCTATCATTCCAGCCATCAAGCCCTTCGCCAAACTCTCACAACTTACCATGGTGCCCAAGACCTTCCACTGCGACATACCGGAAGAACTGGCACAGGAGGTGCTGAAGTGCAAGACCGACGATGATGCAAAGGCACTCGGCATAGAGTGGACAACCACACAGGTGAAAGACCTCTTCGAGCATGGCTACAGTCATGTACATTTCTTCACCGTATCGGCTGTAGAAAGCGTAAAGCAGATAGCTAAAATCCTGTTTTAAGTAAACAACCATAAAAAAATATAGATGAAATTCAGCGAAGTGATAGGACAGCAGGACGTGAAAAACCGTCTGATGCAGATGGTGACAGAACATCGTGTGCCCCATGCCCTGCTCTTCTGCGGTCCAGAAGGCTGCGGCAAGATGGCCATGGCACTTGCCTTTGCCAGCTACCTGTTGGGAGAAAGAGAGGAGGAGGATGCTGAAGACGACTCTCCACAGACCAGACGTGCCACCTCCATGCTTCGCAAATGGGAACATCCCGACCTGCATTTCACCTATCCTACTATTAAACTTGCCAGCATGGGCGACCATTCACCCGTGAGTCTCGACTTCGTCAAGGAATGGCGGGAGATGTTGCTCAGCGAGGCTTCCTATCCGCAAATCAACGACTGGATAAGCCGAATGGGCAAGACAAGCAGCGAGAAAGACGGCAACAAGCAAGCCATCATCACGGTGGAAGAGAGCGAAGCCATCAGCCACAACATAAGCCTGATGTCGAGCCAAGGAGGTTATAAAATCAGCCTAATCTGGTTGCCCGAGCGCATGAACATACAATGCGCCAACAAGATGCTGAAGCTCTTGGAGGAACCACCAAGACAAACCCTTTTCCTCCTGGTAAGCGAACAGCCCGAGCTGTTGCTCGAAACCATCAGAAGCCGTACCCAGCGTATCGACTTCAAGAAGATAGCTACTCAGGAACTTGAGCAGGCACTCATTGAGCGACGGGGACTCGACAGGGACACAGCACACCGCATGGCAAGAATTGCCAATGGCAACTGGAACAAGGCGCTGGAGGAACTCAATGCAGGAAACGAAAACCAGCAGTTCCTCGACCTCTTTATCATGCTGATGCGACTGGCGTACATGCGCAAGATACACGACCTGAAGAAATGGTGCGACATCGTGGCGGCATTCAACCGCGAAAAGCAGAAGCGCATGCTCGACTACTTCACCCACATGCTCAGAGAGAGTTTTATGTACAACTTCCATCAGGAAGAACTCGTCTATATGACACAGGAAGAGGAAAACTTCGCCAAGAACTTCGCCCGCTTCATCAACGAGGCCAACATTATCGATATTTTCCACCTTTTCGATGAATGCAAGGCGATGATCAACCAGAATGCCAATGCCAAGATTATCTTCTTCGACATGGTACTGAACGTCATCGTTATGCTCATCAGAAAATAAGAGGAAGTAAAACAAAAAAGCAACAAAAGGCGCAAGCCTTACCAATATATACAAACATAAACTATATACATTATAATAATTAGATCATCGTGGATTACAAGAATATGAAATTCAGAATGTTCAATGGTTGCGACCGAGGACTCTGCAGATGTGCAGTAGGCCGACAGGACCGCCAGCTGAACACATACGACTGGCTTGCCGACGTACCTGGCAATGCCGAGAGCACAGACCTCGTGGAGGTGCAATTCAAGAACACACGCAAGGGTTACTACCACAACGTGAACAACCTGGACTTGAAGAAGGGCGACGTTGTAGCCGTAGAGGCCAATCCTGGACACGATATTGGCGTGGTGACACTGACAGGAAGACTGGTGAAACTTCAAATCAAGAAAGCCAACCTACGTTCTGCCGACGACATCAAGCGTATCTACCGCATAGCCAAGCCCGTGGACTTCGAGAAATGGGACGAGGCAAAGAGCCGTGAGCACGGAACCATGATTCAAAGCCGACAGATAGCCAAAGACTTGGGACTGAAGATGAAGATTGGCGATGTGGAGTATCAGGGTGACGGCAACAAGGCTATCTTCTATTACATCGCCGACGAACGTGTAGACTTCCGACAGCTGATCAAGGTGTTGGCGGATACTTTCCATGTACGTATAGAGATGAAACAGATTGGTGCGCGACAGGAAGCCGGACGCATAGGCGGAACAGGACCTTGCGGGCGAGAACTCTGCTGCGCTACCTGGATGAAGAACTTTGTCAGCGTAGGCACCAATGCCGCACGTTTCCAGGACATCTCGCTCAACCCACAGAAGTTGGCAGGTATGTGTGCCAAACTGAAATGCTGCCTTAACTACGAGGTAGACAACTATGTGGAAGCAAGCAAAAAGCTGCCTCCTAAGGATGCTCTCCTGCAGACTGCCGATGGAGAATACCATCAGTTCAAGGTTGACATTCTGGCAGGTCTTATCACCTATTCTACCGACAAGAACTTGGCTTCCAATCTGGAGACCATCAGCGCAGAACGTGCTTGGGAAATCATCAAGATGAACAAGGCAGGCGAGAAGCCTCTGAGCCTCATCGAGAATGGTAAGGCAAAACCTGCTCCTAAGTCCAGCGACCTCTTGGCAGAAGCAGACTTGAGCCGTTTTGACAAGGCGAAGAAGAAAAAGAAGAACAACAATCGCCAGAACAACCGTAAGCGCAATGCACAAGGTGACAACCGCCAGCAAGCAGACAACCGCACAGAAAACAAACAGCAGGGAGAAAACCGTCAAGACGAAAACAGACAGCAAGGAGACAACCGTCCAAACCGTCAGCAAAACAACCGCAGACGCAACAACAACCGTCCTCGCCCACAACAGGGAGAAAACAATAAGGGAGAGACCAATAAAGCAGAAACCAACAAGGCCGTAGCCAACAAAGGAGAAGGAAACAAAGGCGAAGCCAATAAGGGCAATGGAAACAAGGGCGGAGAAAACAAGGCTCCCAACAATGAATAACTGATAAAGCATTCTGTGGCTTACAACATGAGCCACAGAAGCTATAACTATCGAGAAAGAAAAGATGAAGCGCTGGGCTTATACAATATGGATAATCATGGGGGCTGTAATGCTCTTCCACTCGTGCAGCGACACGCTGGTGTACGACAAATACGAGCACACCCCTATTGCCGGTTGGGAGAAGAACGACATACTGTCGTTCGACATACCACCTCTGAAGACTTCTGGCACATACGAGCAACAATTAGGGCTCAGGGTGACAGGAGTCTACCCCTTCATGGGTCTTACGCTTATCGTAAATCAGAGTATCTTCCCCAAAGGCAAACTTCAGGGTATGGAGAAAACAGAAAAATCGGATACCATACAATGCGCCCTGATAGACAAGAGTGGAGCTACCAAGGGACAAGGTATCAGTTATTACCAATACAATTTTCCCATCAATGCCTATCGCTTTGCTTCCGGCGACTCCATCCACATCACCGTCAAGCATAACATGAAGCGTGAGATTCTTCCGGGCATCAGCGACATCGGAATCAAGATGAGCCACATAGGTGAATAAATGGGTAAAAAACGCAAGTACTTGCGACAGCCATCGCAAGTATCTTCATTTTTTGAGGCTATAGGGTAGCCATAATTTGGGTTACATCGGATGGCAAGATAAAGACCCACAAAATCATACAACAAAAGCGATTTCATAGGATGAAGTCGCTTTTGTTGTTTATATATATTTTTCTTGTCGATGAATCTTAGATTAGGTTCTTACCAGATTTCTTCCCGCATCGATTCTGAGGAAGATAAAGAGAAGGATGGTAAAGCCCCAGAGCGACGAGCCTCCATAACTGAAGAACGGAAGCGGGATGCCGATAACAGGAGTGAGTCCCAATACCATACCAACATTAATAAACACGTGAAAGAGGAAGATACTGAGTACACTATAACCATATACTCGCCCAAACTTGAAGGGCTGCCGCTCGGCAAGAATAATCAGCCTGATAATCAAAGCCAAGAACAGCAACAGCACTCCTGCCGATCCTAAGAATCCTTCCTCCTCACCCACGGTACAGAAGATAAAATCGGTGTCCTGCTCGGGCACAAACTTCAGTTTGGTCTGTGTACCATTGAGGAAGCCCTTTCCCTGAAGACCACCAGAACCTATCGCAATCTCACTCTGGTGCACATTATAACCCGCACCAGCCAAGTCTTCCTCCAATCCGAGAAGTACGTTGATACGCACACGCTGATGAGGCTCCATCACATTGTTGAGCACATAGTCGGCAGAATAGAAGAAAGCCAAGGACCCTAAGGCAAACAAGGCGATGAAATAATAGTTTCTGATGCGTGAGGATAAGCCCTGATAGAACAGGAATCCAATGAGCACGAAACTTACAATCAGCTGAACATAGGTCACATCGAAAGGAATGACGTAAACAGAGAAGAGCATACATCCCAAAGTGATGCCGACTGTATAGAGAAGCATCTGTACCGTTTGCCGCCCATTGTGAATATAGGTGCTCACCATGCCCGTAGAAAAGATTTGCACAAGTAAGAGCACAACAAACTCACCTACCGACGTTTGTCCATCCCACATCATCACATTTTCGTACTTCACACCCACCACGAAGTAAACCACCATGGCAACGGCAGTAAAGAGAATACTGCCAGGCATTCCTTCACGATAGAACATAAGGAAGAAGGCAGAATAGACAAGTGCAGAACCCGTCTCGCGCTGTCCCACGATACATATCATCGGAAGGATAATGATAAAGGCTGCAGCAAAGAAGTCTTTCATGCGATGAATATTGAAGCCATAGCTCGACATAAACTTGGAAATGGCAAGAGCCGTAGCAAACTTGGCAAACTCGGCTGGCTGCAGACGCAAAGGTCCAAGCACAAGCCACGAACGGGAACCCTTGATACTATGCGGATTGAAGATGGTGGCAAAGAGCAACAGTACCAAGGCGGCATAGATGACATAAGAGAAGGTGTCGTAGAACCTGTCATCGAGCAACAAGATAATGAAACCGAGCGTGATGGAGGTTCCTATCCAGATAATCTGCATTCCCGAACGAGAACCAAGACTGAAAATATCATTGTCGCCATAGGTATAGCTGGCACCACAGACACTTATCCATCCAAAGGTGAGAAGCGCCAGATAAATGCCTATCGTCCACCAGTCGAGCGAACGAAGCACACCTTGTTGTCTGTTATCTGATTGAACCATATTACTTATTCAAATATCGCAAATCGAGCGAGTTTGGGTTATTAAAAGTTGAAGAAGAGAGGCGCTTTCTGTTGCTTAAGATGAAGCGCCCATCTCCCTGATATTTCTATCTGCTGCTTGAGCCATAGGCAATTCTTCGTGCCTGCATCTGTGCGGCAAGAGCCTCAGAAGCTGGCGACAGCTTGCCTTTGATATATTGCTCCATCATGAGTCCACCAATAGGCACACCATAGTCGGCTCCCCAGCCACCGTTCTCAACATATACTGCGATGGCTATCTGAGGATTGTTCATCGGTGCGAAACCCATGAACACAGAGTGGTCGTGACCACGGTTCTGTGCAGTACCGGTCTTGCCGCATGGTTCAAAGTCATAACGGGCAAGCATCTTACAGGTTCCCTTCAAGGCAGAGCTGCGCATACCTGCCACGACATAGTTGTATGCCTTTTTCGAGGCCATGGTGTAATGACGACGAGTATAGAGTGTATCGAGCGGCTCACCCTTCACCTTGCGCACCACATGGGGCGCATAATAAAATCCTCGATTGGCGATGGTGGCTCCAAGATTGGCTATCTGCAGAGGAGTGAGGTTGACCTCACCCTGTCCGATAGAGATACTGATAATGGTGAGTCCGTTCCATGACCCTCGGTAAGCCTTGTCGTAGAACTCGGCATTAGGAATCAGTCCTCGTTTCTCGCCAGGCAGGTCGATACCAAGTTTGTATCCGAATCCCATACTCTTCATATAGTCGCGCCAGGTGTTCATAGCCACTTGCACATTGGGATACTTGCGCCTGTTGCCCATCATATAATAGAGTCCCCAACAGAAGTAGCCATTGCAGGAGGTACTGATGGCATCGATGAGAGCTATAGGAGAAGGATGTCCGTGACAGCCTACATGCAGTCCGCGATAAGAGAATCCATGATGACAGGGGAAAGCTGTACCCGGCGTGATGATTCCTTCGGTGAGGTATGTGAGCGCCTGAGTAGTCTTAAAGGTTGAACCCGGTGGATACTGACCCATGATACTTCTGTTGAGCAACGGTTTCCAGGGGTCATGCGAAAGGTAACGGTGCATCTTTCCGCGCATCTTTCCTACCAACCTACGTGGATCATAAGAGGGCGACGACACCATGGCAAGCACTTCGCCCGTCTTGGGGTCGATGGCTACAATACTGCCTATCTTGCCTTGAAGGAGTCGCTCTCCAAGAGCCTGCAGGTTCAGGTCGATGCCCAGAGTAAGGTCTTTGCCTGCCACAGGACGCTGATCGAACTTGCCACGCTGGTAACTTCCCTGTATTCGTCCGTGCGCATCACGAAGTTTGATTTTGATACCCTTCTCTCCCCTGAGCTCTTTCTCATAGTATTTCTCCACACCAAGTTTACCGATATAGTCGCCTGGCTGATAGTAGCAGTCATCTTCTATATCGCTCTCCGATACTTCTCCCACATCTCCGAGCACATGGGCAGCATAGGGACCGGTGTATTCACGTATGCTTCGCTTCTGCACATAGAAACCTGGGAAACGGAACATCTTTTCCTGGAACACACTGAAGTCCTTATCGGACAACTGTCCCATGAAGAGCTGCTGGGTGTAACGCGAATAACCGGGATTTTTAGAACGGTCCTTGATATCGTTCATTCGCTTGATGAAGAACTCTTTTGTAATGCCAAGCGAGTTGCAGAAGTCCATCGTGTCGAGTCTTCCACTCTCCTCGTTCATCACCACCATGATATCATAAGACGGCTGATTGTACACCATCAGTTTGCCGTTTCTGTCGTAGATGGCTCCACGTGACGGATATTCCACCTGCTTGAGGAAGGCATTACTGTCGGCATTCTTCTTATAGTCGTCGCTCATAATCTGCAACGTAAAGAGACGAATGATGTAAATGGTCACAATTCCTATGGCCACTCCACCTATCACAAACTTACGTTTTTCGAGATTATAATCGATCATAATAACTATTTATATAATATGCCCTATTTTTTTATATATTTTACCCTTACACCTTATTATTATATATACCTTATTATATATATATATGTATCATTCTATGCATGCATAGAGTATGATTCGTTCTCCGTCAATTTCGTAGAGAGAAGGCGAAAGGGAAAAAACTACTTGCGCACATTCTCTATGGCCATCAGCAACACATAGGTGAGAGCAGCACTTCCCACGATACATTCTATCCACTGCAACCAGTTGAAGAAATTGAAAGTCTCGAGTGTAAAGAAGAGCAGGCAATAAATCACCACGATGATGAGCGAATACCAAAAGTAAGAACTTCCAAGCGTGCGCACGCCAGGAAGCAAGTCGTCAGAACTGTCACGGGGCAGGAACAGCTCGAGCAGATAAGGCTGCAAGAGAGCTATTGCCGTCATAGAGCCAGCAGCCACACCCGGAGTGTTGGCGAAGATGTCGACTCCCAATCCCAGGGCAAAACTCCACAATAACATTTGCCAACGAGGCGTGTTACGACGAAAGTGGAGCACGAACATGATGTACAGAAGCGGTGTGGCGCAATGGAAAAGATGTATATGGTTACACACCAGTCCTTGCACCAGCAGGAGAACAAAGAATACTCCCCATCGCTTTACTATATCTATACTCATTTTTCAAAAAGAATTGAAAAAGTGTTGTCTTTAAAATCTGTTTTGTTTCTGCGAAACGGCAGAGTGCATTACTGTGGCTTGATGGAATCCTGTGCTGCCCGCATCAGGTCGATACGTTCCTGCAAGGCAGAATCATCAACAAGGCACACATCGCGCAAGCGAGCAAAATCGGTAGACAACTTAACCTGTACACGATATGACAGTCCGTCTGCCGAATTGAACACATGCAGAACTTTTCCCACCATGACTCCTGGAGGGAAGACCGATGAATATCCACTCGTCACCACATTGTCGCCCAACTTGAAGTGAGCATGTCTTGGCACGTCCTCGAGATAAGCCAGCTGTGAGGAGCCACCTCGCCAGCGCAGATAGCCGAAATAGCCACGGCGCTGTATGGTACAGCTGATATTGGAATGGCTGTTGAGAGCTGGGATGACGATGCTGTAATGTTCAGACACCAAGTAGACAATGCCTACCACGCCCATGCCACAAACCACGCCCATATCGCGCTTCACTCCATCGGCAGAACCCTTATCTATAGTGATAAGGTTGTCGTATCTGTTCACCATATTGGCGACGACCTTTGCCGGAATAAGCCTGCATCCCTGAAAGGGGACCATGCTTGACAAGCGTGTCACTGCAGCTTCCTGACTGCGGGTAAGGCGGGCGATACTGTCGTCCAGCATTCTTACCTGCTGTTCCAGGAAAGCATTGCGCTGAGTGAGCTGACTGTTGACGCCTGACAGCGAGAAGTAACTCTCCACAGCCGAATCCCACTCATACACCTTGCCCGTAACGGCGTTGGCCGACGAGAACCACACACTGCCCTGATAACTGTTGTATCTGAAGAGCAGTACCATGCTCACTACCTCAAGCACCAGGAACACAAACCAGTGGTTGTGTTTCGCCAGAAACTCTGTAAGGTTGTGCATACGCTATAGTTTCTCTGAAATTCAGATTTTCAATTATCTCATCAGGAACGAGAAGCGGTCTACATTCTTCAGCGCGATGCCGGCACCCTTAGCCACACTGTGCAATGGATCTTCGGCAATATGGAAAGGAATGTTGATCTTGGCTGTGAGACGCTTGTCGAGTCCACGGAGCAAAGCTCCACCACCAGAGAGCCAGATACCATTCTTCACGATATCAGCATAGAGCTCAGGAGGAGTGTTCTCAAGAGCTGAGAGCACAGCATTCTCGATCTTTGCCACAGTCTTGTCCAAGCACTGAGCTATCTCCTGATAGCATACAGGCACCTCCATAGGCAGAGCTGTGATGCGGTTAGGACCATGAACAATAAAGTCTTCTGGAGCCTCATCACCCAGGTCGGTAAGAGCAGAGCCTACATGTATCTTGATACGCTCGGCCATACGCTCAGACACCTTCACGTTGTGCTGACGGCTCATGTACTCCTGGATATCAGCAGTCAGGTCGTCACCTGCTGTACGGATGGAGTTGTTGCTCACAATACCGCCAAGTGAGATGACAGCAATCTCGGTGGAACCGCCACCTATATCAACTATCATGTTTCCCTCTGGCGCCTCCACATCGATACCGATACCGATAGCTGCTGCCATAGGTTCAAAAATCAAGTAAACATCACGTCCGTCGGCATGCTCGGCAGAATCGCGTACAGCACGGAGCTCCACCTCGGTAGAACCAGAAGGCACACCAATTACCATACGGAGTGAGGGAGAGAAAAGACGGCTTCCTGTATGCACCATCTTGATAAGACCGCGCATCATCTGCTCGCATGCAGTAAAGTCGGCTATCACACCATCACGCAAAGGACGGATAGTACGGATATTGTCATGAGTCTTCTCGTACATCATCTTAGCCTTCTCACCTACAGCAATCATCTTGTCTGTACGGCGGTCGAGGGCTACAACAGAGGGCTCATCCACCACAATCTTATCATCGCTGATAATAATGGTGTTGGCTGTTCCCAAGTCCATTGCGATTTCCTGAATAAATGAAAAAAATCCCATTTTCTTTTGTAATTACTAATTGTTTATTTTAAGCTTAAAATATCTACGCCAGCACTAAAACTTGACGAACATTACTTAGCGAACCAAGCGTGGATAGCTGTATCGTAGTGTGAGCTTACGCCAAAGGCACGCTCTGCAAACATTTTGCGATCCTCAATATCGGTCTCAGCACCTTTCTTCTTCAAGATATCGAGCAGCACACCGTACTCAGCCTTGCTGGGCACGATAACAACATCCTTGAAGTTCTTGGCTCCGGCACGGATCAGAGAGATTCCGCCTATATCGATCTTCTCAATGATATCGGCATCACTTGCACCGCTTGCCACAGTCTGCTCGAAAGGATAAAGGTCTACTATCACGAGGTCGATGCTTGGAATCTCATACTCCTTCATCTGCTCCTGATCGCCCTCATTGTCGCGACGCGCAAGAATACCTCCGAATATTTTTGGATGAAGAGTCTTCACACGTCCACCGAGGATGGATGGATAAGTGGTTACATCCTCCACTTTCTGACATTCATAACCGAGTGACTCGATAAACTTCTGTGTACCACCGGTGCTCAAGAATTTAACACCCTCTTCATTCAACTTGGCAAGGAGTTCATCCAAGCCGTCCTTGTGAAAGACAGACACTAAAGCTGTCTTGATTTTCTTTGTTTCAGCCATTGATTTCTACTTATTTGAAATAATGGTGCAAAGGTACAAATAATATTTGAGCCCACCAAAAATCACTCGTGTTATTATTAGCTTTTTAACGCAAGAACGATGTTTCTTGACCTGAGTTAACCCTAAAAGCCATTTCTGCCATCTTTTAAGACCATAGCTGGTCATCTATTAAGACCGAAGCCGGTCGTCTATTAAGACCAAAGCCGGCCATCTATTAAGACCAAAGCGAATCATTCACAAAGTACGAAACTCGTCTCCCGTCAAGCGCCCGATTACCGACACATTGACAGCATTTTCAACTATAAATGTCTAAAAAACAACGAAAAACAAGACAGAATGTCAGCACTCTGTACCTCGGCACACATTTCGCTTCAACGGTTGGCAAACAACAAATAACATAACGAAACAAATAAAACAAGAAAGGAGAAATATATGACATTCGACAAATTTACAATCAAGGCGCAAGAAGCGGTGCAAGCCGCTGTGAACACAGCGCAACGAAATGGTCAGCAGACCATCGAGCCGGTGCATCTTCTCAGCGGAATCATCGAGAAAGCACCTGATGTGACCAACTATATCTTCCAGAAGCTGGGCATGAACGGAGGACAGATTTCCATGCTCCTGCAGCAGGAATTGCAGCATCTTCCCCGCGTACAGGGTGGCGGACAGCCATACCTCTCCAATGACACCAATCAGATATTGATCAACGCCGAGGATACTGCCAAGAAGATGGGCGACGAGTTCGTAAGCGTAGAGCCTATTCTGCTCGCCATTCTGAAAGGCAACTCTACAGCAGCCCGCATCCTGAAAGATGCCGGCGCCAACGAGAAAGACATGCTCGCTGCCATCCAGGCTCTTCGTCAGGGACAGAACGTAAAGAGCCAGAGTGCAGACGAAAACTATCAGAGTCTGGAGAAATACGCCAAGAACTTGGTTGAACAAGCCAGAAGTGGAAAGCTCGACCCCGTAATCGGACGTGACGAGGAGATACGTCGCGTGCTCCAAATCTTATCAAGAAGAACGAAAAACAACCCAATCCTTATCGGTGAGCCTGGTACTGGTAAAACCGCCATCGTTGAAGGACTTGCCGAAAGAATCGTACGTGGCGACGTACCGGAGAACTTGAAGAACAAGCAGCTCTATTCGCTCGACATGGGCGCACTGGTGGCTGGCGCTAAATATAAAGGCGAATTCGAAGAGCGACTGAAGAGCGTCATCAAGGAAGTGACCAACGCCAACGGACAGATTATCCTCTTCATCGACGAGATTCACACCTTGGTAGGTGCCGGCGGTGGAGAAGGCGCCATGGATGCTGCCAATATTCTGAAACCTGCATTGGCACGTGGCGAGTTGAGAGCCATCGGTGCCACCACCCTCAACGAGTATCAGAAATACTTCGAGAAGGATAAGGCTTTGGAACGTCGTTTCCAGACCGTAATGGTCAACGAGCCTGACGAGGTGGACGCCATCAGCATTCTCCGAGGCATCAAGGAGCGTTATGAGAACCATCACAAGGTTCGTATTCAGGACGACGCCTGCATCGCAGCTGTCAAACTTTCTGAACGTTATATCTCCGACCGATTCCTGCCAGACAAGGCTATCGACCTGATGGATGAGGCTGCTGCCAAACTCCGTATGGAGCGCGACTCCGTGCCTGAGGAACTGGACGAGATCACACGTCACCTAAAGCAGTTGGAGATAGAGCGTGAGGCCATCAAACGCGAGAACGACCAGCCTAAGATTCAGCAACTCGACAAGGAGATTGCCGAGCTGAAGGACAAGGAACGCGACTTCCGTGCAAAATGGGAAGGAGAGAAAGATCTCGTCAATAAAATTCAGCAAGACAAGCAGGAGATTGAGAACCTGAAGTTTGAGGCTGAGCGCATGGAACGTGAAGGCAACTACGAGCGCGTGGCTGAGATCAGATATTCTAAGCTGACTGCTCTCGAAGAAGACATCAAGCGCATCCAGGAACAACTGAAGAGCACTCAAGGTGGCGAAGCCATGATACGCGAAGAGGTTACTGCCGACGATATTGCCGAGGTGGTAAGCCGCTGGACCGGAATACCTGTAAGCCGTATGATGCAGAGTGAGCGTGAGAAACTGCTCCATTTGGAGGAAGAACTCCACAAGAGAGTCATCGGTCAGGACGAGGCCATCACCGCCGTAAGTGATGCTGTACGCCGCTCACGTGCCGGTTTGCAAGACCCGAAACGTCCTATCGCAAGTTTCATCTTCCTCGGCACAACCGGTGTGGGTAAGACTGAGCTTGCCAAGGCTTTGGCAGAATATCTCTTCAATGACGAGTCGATGATGACACGTATCGATATGAGTGAATATCAAGAGAAGTTCAGCGTCACCCGTCTGATAGGTGCGCCTCCAGGATACGTAGGCTATGATGAGGGTGGACAGTTGACAGAGGCTGTTCGTCGCAAGCCATACAGTGTGGTTCTCTTCGATGAGATTGAGAAGGCTCATCCCGATGTATTCAACACCCTGCTTCAGGTATTGGACGACGGACGACTGACCGACAACAAAGGCCGTGTAGTAAACTTCAAGAACACCATCATCATCATGACTTCCAACGCAAGCCGTGATATGTTGAGAAAGACCTTCCGTCCGGAGTTCCTGAACCGTATCGACGACATCATCACCTTCAAGCCTCTCACCAAAGAGCAGATTGGCCAGGTGGTTGAGCTTCAGATGAACAGAGTCAAGAAGATGTTGGCTCCTCAGGGCTTCGAACTTCGCTGGACTCCTGCCGCCATCCAATATTTGGCAGAGGTGGGCTACGATCCAGAGTTTGGCGCACGCCCTGTAAAGCGCGCAATACAAGACTATGTATTGAACGACTTGAGCAAGAAGATCCTCGCCGAGGAAGTCAGTAGGGAGAAACCAATCGTCATCGACCACACAAAAGACGATGGTTTGACGTTTAAGAACTAACAGCACTGCATGGTCTTTACCTGCATCTTATCACAACAATAGGAGTGGTATACTAATCAAGTAGGAGGAAAACGAAGTAGTTTTTCTCCTACTTTCGTTTTCTGACCTCTCACACCACCGTACATGCGGTTCCGCATACGGCGGTTCCTATTTTGGGTACTATTCGAGGTATGAACCCGTCAATGTAGCATAGCCTGCCATGCTCAACTTTGCATTGGTTATCGTACGACTTAGTATGTAACTACCAGCTATGCGCCAATAACCCAAACGACTATTGCCCCACATGTAAGCTTGGTATTTATCTATACCACACTTTATCAAGTTGGCAATTCTCGTTTTCACCCTCTTCCACGACTTCCATATACACATACGTAGCCGTCGCCTTAGCCACTCGTCAGTTTCCATGAGGAAACGTTTCATGTTGGCAAGGTGATAACACTAAGACTTATCACCCTACCATCCTTTATCGTGCGGCTGAGGATTTCTATGAGTTTGCTGTGGCTCACCGTGTCGAAGAAACGCTCCAAGTCGAGGTCAACCACATAAATGTAGCCATCATCGATTATTTTCTGAGCACCTCTTAGGGCATTATGGCAGTCTCTGCTCGGACGGAAGCCGTAGCTTCTTGGAGAGAATTGACGCTCATAGATGGGAGTTAGGGTCTGGTTGATGGCTTGTTGAACCAGACGGTCTATGACCGTGGGAATGCCCAACAGGCGCATCTTGCCATTGTCTTTGGGTATCTCTACCCTTTTTACCGGGTTCGGACGGTATGAACCGTCAAGCAAGGAACGGATTAGGGCATCCTTGTTAGCCAAGAGCCAAGGGAGCATTTGCTCACATGACATCTTGTCGATACCGCTACAGCCCCTGTTACGCTGCACTGCCTTGTAGGCTTTGAGTAGGTTATCAGGACTGATGATGCGTTCCAATAGGTGTTCCTTGTCGAATGGTACTTCCACGATGTTGTCTTCACATATCCACATGAAGGTCTGCACTCCCACATATCCTTCGGATTCCGTCCTATCTTTCTGTGGGCAGCCCTTGGCTTCTGCCAATGTTTTCTGCATTCTTTCCTTCATAAGGTACGTTTCAATTGCTATCGTTTAATTTATAGGTTCTGCCCTTCATGGAGCGTTATCGAGAACTCCACTACTATGGCATCTGCAGACTTCTCACGGCAAGCTTTACTCCATGACTTTCGTAATGGCAACTAATCGCCATGTCCGTGAGACCTCCTCGGATAAGGGCTTATTCTTTCCATCTTATACCCACTTCATTTACACCAACCATTCCGAATAGCTATAGGACTTTGATTTGTTGGGCAATCTCATCCATGGTCATATGCCTTATATGAAGTTTCTGTACGTTAGGCCAGATGTTTGCCGCCTGCTTCTTTCAAATTCCACCTCGCAGTGGACACCCTTGCTATTGGCTATACAAATCCCGCTATTAGGGCTTGTTAGGGACTTGCACCCATTAGAATAAACTTATGCCGAGCATAATACCAAATAAGCCAAAGTCCTGATAGATTGACTTTGGCTTATTTGTTTTTATACAATACGGCCTGCATGGGATGCTTACTACTCATCTAAACTTGAGTACTATACTCATCTACACATGAACTTTAGTAAAAATAAAAAATATGCGAGCATTTCTTTATTTTGAAATACTCGCATATTTTTTATTTAGCAATTATCCAAGTTTTTACTTGGTTTAATTGTGTAATTTTACTTGATAGACTTTTCTACTTTAGCAACTTGAGCTTTAGCCTTGGCAGCAGCCTTGTCATAAGCCTTTTGAGCTTTTGCCTTAGCAGTAGCATCCTTAGCAGCCTTTACATCGTCATAAAGTTTCCAAAGGTTGAACTTAGCAGTAGCAGCCTTTTGGGCAGCAGTTACCTTGTTTGAGTAAGCTTCGGTGGCAGCCTCTTCAGCAGCTGTAGCATATGCATGTTTATAACCTTTCACCTTGTTCCACTCGCCACGAGTGAAATCAGGGAATGTTACACTTGCACTATTGTTATCCATAGAAATGGCACCAAGTTCAGCAATGCAGCACCATTCAGCCAAGTCGTAAACATCCATATCAAGTGGCAAACCATGTTGCAAGCAATAAATCAAACGAGCACACATGATGAAGTCCATACCACCATGTCCACCAACCTTCTTGGCCAATTCACCAAACTTGGCAAGTATAGGACTTTCGTATTGCTTTTCGAGTGCCTGCTTTTCAGCTTCGGGCATGAAGCTGTGTGAACTGAGGTTGTCAACCTTGGGCTGATGACCACTTGCAGCCAATTGCTTGCTATCAACAGCATAGCCTTCAACAGGATACTTATTAGCAAAGCCCTTTGTACCTGTTAACTGATACAAACGGTTGTAAGGCTGAGGATTCATTACGTCGTGTTGTAACTCTATAACCTTAGCGTTCTCTGTGCGGATGAGTGTGGTGGTGTGGTCGCCATTGCGGAAGTCGTTGCAAGGCTTACCTGTTTTCTTTTCAACCAACTCTTTGCCATGAACACTCTTTGTGTCCATTGCAACGAGTGTCTTCATACGGTCACCACGGTGAATGTCAAGTGCTTGTGCTACAGGGCCAAGGCCATGAGTTGCATAAACGTCACCACGATTCTCGCGATTGTATTTCAAACGCCAGCCTAACTGTTCGGGGTCAGATCCATCAGGATTCTTCCAATAATAATCCCAGAAATCGTCCAAATTGTGAATATAAGCACCCTGTGCGCGAATAATTTCGCCAAACACACCATGTTGCGCCATATTGAGTGGACGCATCTCGAACCAGTCGTAGCAGCAGTTTTCAAGAATCATGCAGTTCTTTTGCATCTTCTCGCTGAGGTTTACTAACTTCCAGCATTCCTCAAGATTCATGGCTGAAGGTACCTCATCAGCTACGTTCTTGCCATGCTGCAGAGCGCATTCTGCTACGGGGAAGTGGTGAGCCCAGTCAGTGGCCACATAAACAAGGTCAATATCAGGACGAGCACAAAGTTCCTTATAACCATTTTCACCTGAGTAAATGGCTGCAGGGGCTAAACCTGCATTGCGCAAGTACTTTTGACAAGCCTCTGCACGTGCTGGCTCATAGTCGCAAAGTGCTACTACCTCAACACCAGGTATTACACAGAAGTTTTCAACAGCACCAGGACCACGCATGCCTAAGCCTACAAGGCCAATGCGTACCTTTTTGATTTTAGGCAACTTTAGACCGAGAACATCCTTTTGTCCTGCAGGACGAGCAGGTGTTTCAATTTCAATAGTTCCCTTGTTCCAATGCCATTTGGTTGAAGGTGAAAGCGATTGTGCTTGTGCCAAAGATGTGCCCAAGGAAAGAAGAGCAGCAAAGGCAAAAGCAAAACATTTTACCATTTTCATAGATAGATGGATTTTTATTTAAAAGATAAGATTCTCTTTATTTACTCTGCAAAGGTAGCACAAAGTGTTTAGACTTACAAACTTTTGTGTTCATTTAAACGTGTTTCGAACAACACGCATAACTTTATACATAATATATACACCCCAATATGCGTTTTTGCCTATTAGCTAAGCAATACACATATTGGGGTGTAACTTTTTAATAAAAGACAATTACAATGTCTTTAAGTGTTCAAATGCGGCCTTAACAAAGTTATCATCAGGATTAATTTCCTTGGCAATGGTAGCATACTTTGTAGCCTCAGCCTTGTTAGGTGTAGCAATCGACACATAGTAGAAGAAAAGGTAACGGCAGGCTTCGTAACGCAAGTTCTTAGCCTTTTCCTTTACTTCAGCATTGTCACTTTCATTCATCAGTTTGGTGTAATAGTCGCGAGCAGCGTCACTTGGCTTATTAGCATCAGTTATGCTCAAGTTGGCCAACATACGATATGACATCAAAATGGGCATACGATTTTCGCTCTGAGCCGTTGTAATTTGCTGGAAGGTTTCAACAGCCTTGTCATGATAAGCCTTCTTTTGCTCAGGTGTGTTGTCCTTTTGCTGATAGGCTGCGGCATACTTGTAACCTAACTGATACTTATCAGAAAGATCGGCCTTGTCGCCTAACAGAGCCAAATACTTTTCGAACACTTCAATACCCTTTGCTGCTTGTTTGTTGCGAACATAAAGGTTTGAAATTTCATAGTAGTAAGAACCACGCTTTGCCTCGTTCTCGGCCTTTTTCTTTTCATCCTCCAAACCAACAGCTTTGTCTTCAAGGTCTTTTACTGCTAATTCGTAGTAATTAATAGCACCAGTCAAGTCATTTTGCTCCTTAGCTAATTTAGCAGCATAGTCGTAATCCATGTACATATACACAGAATCGGCAAACTGCTTGTCGCGAATGTAAGCAGCAGCATCGTTGGCAGCTTTTAAAGCTCCATCATAATCCATTGAAGTTTCAACCTTGTTATATTTGGCAAAGAACTCCATACGAGGTATAATGATATCATTGGGAGCAAGTGGCTTAATTTCTTCAGCTACTGCAACTATTTTGTCAAGGTTTGTTTCGTCCTTTGCAGACATTGAGAAGAGTGATTGCAAATAGTTTTCGCATGCTGCGATGTCTATTTTGCCTGCTTCCTTAGGTGTTGCAGCATAGTAACTGTTGTAGCACTCAATGGCCTTGGCATAATCATCAAGTTTGTAATAAATGTCGCCCTTTTCTTTATCGGCCTCAGTATATGAAGGGTCTGCTTCCTTGATTTTATTCAAGTAATCAATTGCAGCATGAGGATTCACATTTTTGTATACAAATGCGTTACGCTTCATAGCAGCAACATTGCTCGGGTCAATGGCCAACACTTCATCGAAACGTCCACCTGCTTCACCCCAACGTTGAGCCTTCATATATACCTCACCTGAAAACATCAAACCTGCAATATAATCGGGAGCCAAAGCATAAACATCCTTTGCACACATGCTTGCTGCAGGATAATTGTCGTGTTCAAGGAAATAGGTACCTACTGCCACCAAGTCTTCTTTGTTCTTCTTAATTTTTTTTGAAAGATTCATATAGACCTTATTGGCCTTTTCAGGATCTTCCATATTAAGTGAAACGATTTGTTCAGCCATTGCCTGATATTCAGGATTCAATGGAGGACAATCATAAGTACGAGTTTGAGCCTGTACTCCATTCACCCCTAAAGCAAGAAGTGCAGAAAGCGCTGCTACACGAAAAAAATTCTTCTTCATATTTTGTTTTATTCTATTATTATCTGTTGTTAACTACACACCTTGTGACTAAGCATGTCATTCAGTCCATTTAAACGCGTGCAAATATAGCAATTTATCAAATAATCAGCCAACAGAAACAAATTAAATTATCAGCAAAAGCTATTCATTTGTTATAAGTTGCTCTACTTCACTTGTTGTTAAGCCTGCAAGGTCTGCAATTGTTTCAGTTGATAGTCCTTTTGTTGCCATACGCTTTACCATTTCTTTTTTTGCTATCAGTTGTCCCTCAGCTTGTCCTTCTGCTCGACCTTCTGCTCGACCTACAATACGTCCTTCGGCTAAACCTTCTTCACGCGCAGATGTCAACACATCGTTTTGTATCATAACAGCATTAATGTGTTCATCATACGCATGTCGATCTGCATCGTTCATGGCATAATACTGTAACTTTTTACGAGCCTCTTGTAATCCAGGAGCATTTGTATCAGGACGTATATCGCCATTCTTTAAATATTCAATCCATTCTTCCAATGGTGTTACAGCTACTTTATTGAACTCGTTTACACGCACTAATATATACTCTGGGAATATTTCTGCTGGAGTTTTCTTTACAATTGTGTCTTTTTCCTTTGCATTTATCTGTAGCATATCCTTTGTATGTACCCCCACAAAGTTATTCTGTCCTACATACAAATAATCAGACCCTTTGCCTAAATCAAAATAAAGAATACTTATTGAGTAAACCTTTTTTACCTCCTTATAGGTGTTTCCTAAATGGATGTGTTCGGTTATGGCTTTTGCTACTCCATAAAGTATACGTTCAAGGTAATACAATTCGCTTGTATTTTGCACCTCTACTATGATTATCTCACCTTTTTCATTTTTGGCTTTAATGTCTACGCGATTAAACTTGTCTGTTTCATCTTGCTGATTTGATTCACTTTCAAGTATTTCTATCACCTTTACCTTTTGGTTCAAGAACACAGTCAAGAATCCTTCGAGAACATCAAAGTTTGCCTTTTGTCTGAGCAAACGCTTAATGGCCCAGTCAAAACGTATATATCGGTCTTTTAATCCTGACATAAATATGGCTTTTGGTTTTGCACAAATATTTACTTAATACTTACATCCTTTACTTGCACTGGAACTATAGGGAGCATTTGTGAGTTGTTGCATATAATGGTTTGTCCCTTTTGTCCTTTTAAGTAGAAGAAGAAATTTCTGAGCTGAGACTGACTACGCGGGTCTGTGTGAATTACATATACCGAGCGAAGCAGAGGATAGTCAGCCGTAGCTATATAATACTGATAAGGGCGTACATACTTTGCAAAATCATCTGCCGTACGACTAACACGCATCACCTTAAAAGGCAATTTTGAAAAGTCAGCTAAAGCGTTTCCTGCATCACCCATCAACCAATTGGCTCCAACTATACCTATAATATTAGGATCTGCTTGAACCATTTCAAGAACCGACTGGTTAGTTTTGCCTTCTGAAGCATAAACGTTACCTTTCAAATTCTGCCCATTACACAAGGAGTCCTTCATGTAGCGCACCGTGCTGGAACCTGAATTATCAAAAACCAATTTTAGCTCACCCTTTTTGTTGTTGAAGTTTTTCTTCAATTGTTCCCAACGCGTTATACGTCCTGACACGATGCCTTTAATTTCGTCAAGCGATATGAGTGAGTCACAATTTTGTTTATTGATAACCAAAGCTATGGCATCAGAAGCTATCAACGATTGAGTTGCGCCCAAATGATGCGATTCTATAATATTCAATTCATTTTCTTTCAGTTTGCGCGTAACGATAGCACAACGCAAGCTATCATTTACCAACAAGCGTATGGCTTGATCTTCACTCACATATTGCGGTTTCATGTTCGCCTCAGGATAAGCCATGCCATAGCTTTGCACCAAATTATCCATTATTGGCTTAAAGGTTTCATCAATGGCTACGTTCACATCATTTTCCTTTAACCATTCAGTATTGCCTTTTTTCTTACTACTGCAAGCCCCCATTGTTAAACATAGCAACAAGAGCACACTTGTTATAACTTTATTCATAATAGTCTGTTTTTTAATACCAATTTTCTTAGGTTCTTTAATAAGAAGTTCAAGGTCTATATTATAAACAATAACACTCGCTTTCACTTACTTATTTTGCTATTACATAGAACTCTACGTACTTTTTTTGTACAATGCAAAGGTAGTACAAAGCTATTATAAGGCAAAGCAAAAGGAATATTTTTATTACAACTACTACATTTGTCAAATGTATTAATTATATACGCGTCAGCGGAATTAGTTAACGGGGTGACAAGTTTACGGGTTAACAAGTTAACGGGTAAGTTTGTCAAGTTTTTTAGTTTCTTACAATTCTGACTTTAACATAATAAGTGGCGTATAGCATACTTTCTTGTTAACCTGTTAACTTGTTAACCTGTTAACCATAAAAAACATTGCTGTTCACTTTGTCACAGATAAGTCAAGAATTAGGATTAAGGGGGGTATACAAATACCAGCATATGAATAGCTTATGTTTTTTTCAGAATCAACAGCCCCCTTAAAAACGCACCTCTTTTTAATATTCATTCATGTACGCCCTATCTAAATGTTTGCTAACTTTGCATGCCCTAAAAAAGTAGAGGCTAAAACAATGAAACGCAAAGCTGCTATTATTACTATTCTCTCCATCATGCTTATTGGAGGAATACTCATTATATTCATCCCGACCCAATCTCGACACCATCTCGAAGCCATCTGCAGGGTAGAAGGTAATGTTTGCTACGCAGTGCTGCTAAATAATGGTCACGACACATTATTTATTTCACTCAAAAATGACTCAGCACAAATTGCAAGCGTACACAACAATCTTCCCGACAATGTTCATTATCAATCAGGAGCCTTTGTTTCAAACGAAGGACATGTAATAACAAGTGATGCATTTACTGAAGATGTACCCGATTCGCTCACGCCCCAACAATTGCACAGCCGACTACTTGCACTTGACTCTTTAATGAAGCAAAAAATACAAACAGAGAAAGGTGAAGAAAAAGAGTTGAACGAATATGCTCGCACACATACGGTCATAGACGATGGATATAATGACGTAATGGATTATCGTGTAAAAGTTACGCAACGGGTTGAACAAACTGATTCTGTGATTAGACGCATTCAACAGGCACTCGCATTACCTCAACTCAGCGCACACCTACAAGCCAACATTTATGTAAGCAATCAACACATGACACCTCAAAGCGCTGATATTGCAGCCCATCATGATGGGTTGTTATTGTTACAAACCCACACAAAGGATCTACCTAAAGGCTGCCACCGATTTTCTGTTTATAGATGGGGAGTAAGCACTTTAAAGAGCCACATTTATGCATACAATGACATCGGCAGCAAGTGTCAACTCCCATTACCCACCATATCTGATAGCAACAGTGAGCACTTTACTGCCGCCGAAGGTGGCATTTGGGTAAACCAGTCAGGACACATTAGTGGAGTACTACGGCATGGACAACGCATTACTTCATATAAAGTGGCTCAACTTATGCGCAGCGTTCATACATGGCCCATGTGGTGGTGGCATAATTTTGTAAGTTGGTGTAAGAACCTAAGACTGCCTAACAATCAACCCAAAAAGAAAAGTGCTAACATCAATACTAATAAATTACAATGCAAACATTTTATCTTGAACGATAGCCTTAGCTACACAGGATTGGTTTGTCAAGAGCAAATAAACAACCACCCCATGCGTCATGGATACGGAATACTTACCCTACCTAATGGCACACAATACATTGGCTACTGGCACAATGACACTTTGAAAAGTGGTAAATGCCTCAACAACAAGGGCGTTTATGAAGGAGAGTTTAATGACCAAGGAAAATTTCATGGCTATGGTACACTCTATGCGGCTAATGGCGAAGTGTACATGGGCGAATGGAAAAATGGTAAACGCTTTGGACACGGGTTCAGTTCACGCAGCCAACATATGGTACGCTGTGGCTCATGGCGCAATGGACGATTTCAAGGCGAGCGAATGGTATACACGGCCGATCGCATCTATGGCATTGACCTTTCACGACATCAACACGAAAAAGGTGCTGGGCGACGTGTTAAGAAGTATGGCATTAATTGGAATCAGTTGCGCATCTATAGTTTGGGGAGTGGACGTAGAGTGCAGGGGCGCATTAACTACCCCGTATCTTATGTCTACATCAAAGCCACCGAAGGTCGTTCACTATTTAATAAATACTACCCCAACGACTTGCAACAAGCACGCAAACATGGCATAGCTGTAGGTAGCTATCATTTTTTCACTACAACAAGTACAGGAGCACAACAAGCTGACTACTTTTTACGTATGGCATGGATAGCCCCTAACGACCTACCGCCCGTGCTTGACTTGGAACCTACCGACGCACAAATACAAAAGATGGGAGGCAATGCCGCTTTATTCAAACAGGTCTTAATATGGTTACACAGAGTAGAGAACCGACATGGCAAACGCCCCGTGCTGTATGTTGGCCAACTGTTTGTTAACAACCATCTAAAGTATGCACCTGCCGAACTGCGCAACTACGATGTTTGGATAGCCCGATATGGTGAATACAAACCCTATGTAAAACTATTGCATTGGCAACTTACACCCTATGGACGAGTAAAAGGCATACATGGCGAGGTGGACATCAATGTATTTAACGGTACTAAAGAAGCTTTTAACCAATATAGACATCAATAAGATGTAAGGGGGCTAAGCAAGGTGTGCTCACTATTATTTTTACATTGAGAGTGCGTTATCGTATAGTCCCCATAAGGCATTCCTAAAGGCATTGCATTTCACTTTGCCCCAAAAGTTTAGACAAGTACATAAGTAGGCTTAACAAAACTTTTGCACATTATCATAACGCGGAACACTTTTTTTTAGTACTTTTGCCACGCAAAAAAGCTTAAAAGGAACAAATTTTAGGTAGCCTATGCCTCTAACATCGTACAGTTCTGAGGGCTATTCTGATTACAACACTTTGCTACACAAGCGATAGTTAACGCTACGACTAAAATAGCAAACATATTGTACACTCAAAATAGCCATAAGATAGCAAATAAAGCACTACCCTATTTCAATAATGATAGCGATGGTAAAGATAAGGCAAACCCTTAAAGTTCCGTCATTAATCAACAATAAAATGGACGACTATCACGCGGAAACCAACGATTGAAGCCGATCCGAAACAGGCTGTTGTTTATTCGGCACCGTTTCGTATCGGAGGATACGTTGTACGCATGCCATCACAAAGCCAAACAACCTGTTTTTATGCGTACTTATTGGAATTATAACAAAACGCTACAAACCATTGACGAATGGGCACCCGACTGCTGGGTGCAGGTTACATGTCCCACTCCTGAAGATGAGGACTTTTTAATCAACAATCTTAAAATTCCTGATTACTTTCTTGATGACATTCGAGATAAAGACGAGCGCTCACGTTACGAATACGACGAAGGGTGGTCGCTTATTATCTTGCGCATACCTTATGTTAAAGAGGTGGCATCACGCACACCGCACACCACCATACCTATGGGTATTATACTTAACAAAGGAGTGTGCGTAACCGTATGTAATTACGAAACCAACATGATGATTGACTTTGTGTCATATCAGCAAAAGCGTAATCAAGGTTTTACTGACTCCGTTGACTTAGTGTTCCGCCTATTCCTTTCATCTGCCGTGTGGTATTTGAAACGGCTTAAACAAATCAACGTACTGCTTGAAGAAGCGAAACGCAATCTTGACAGACAGATTGACAACGAAGACCTCATTGGTTTATCAAGGTTACAAGATAGCCTGACATACTTCATCACCTCCATTCGTGGCAACGAAACATTGCTTTCAAAGCTCAAGTTCAAGCTACCTGTTGATGAATTAGATGCCGACCTAATTGAGGATGTCACGATTGAAATGAATCAGGCACGCGAAACAACTAACATCTACACCAACATTCTCGATTCCACTATGGAAACGTATGCCAGCATTATTAACAACAACATGGCTGGTGTAATGAAACAAATGACATCTGTTTCCATCATTCTCATGTTTCCTACACTCATAGCCAGTATCTTTGGTATGAACCTTGTAAGCGGCATGGAAACCATGTGGTGGGGATTCCCTGTTGTCATTATCGCTTCAATTGTCGTAACAGGCATCTTTTATGGACTTTTCCGCTGGAAAGCGTGGATTTAAACACAATGATGAGCAAAATTCAGTACAAACTCTTGGCTGATAAAAATAAAATAACTTTATTTGCAACTCAATAACTACGTAGTGCAACGATCACGACTTTGTGTTTGTTCTCTTCATCAAGCAACAAATACAAAGTCGTGAATACGTTTCACCTCGCAATCATAAAAATAAACTAATTGAACAGCGGCTCACCCCCACAATAGGTTTAGCCGTTTACGAACCGATCCTATCCAATTTATTATGGACGAAATCAAGAACACTGCTGAAGCCGAAGAACAAAAAGTAACAGTAACTTCAGCCGAAACTAACACTAACGAGGAAGCAGCTAACACTACTGCAACTTCCACCACAACTGAAGACAACACCGCTGAAAAGCATTCAGAACCCACCACCAAGGCTGAGGTTATTGAACAGCTCAAACAGATTGTATATAACGGTGGCAACGTTGAACGCACAGAACTCGACCACCTGAAAATGCTTTACTATCGTTTTCACAATGCCGATGTAACAGCAGCACGTAACAAATTTATTGAAGAAGGCGGAAAAGCAGAAGACTTTATGCCTGCTCCCGACACCGACGAAGAAAACTTCAAAGCACAGCTTTCACTCATTCGCGAACTGCGCAACAAGGCTGCTGAAGAACTCGAAAAAGAAAAACAAAATAACCTAAAGCGTAAGCAAGAAATCATTGAACGCATCAAGGAGTTGGCCTCTTCACCTGATGAAGCTGACAAAGGTTATAACGAAGTGAAGGAACTGCAAAATGAATGGAAAGAAATTAAGCAAGTTCCCGCTGAAAATGCAACCGAACTTTGGAAGAACTACCAGCTCTACACTGAACAGTTCTACGACCAACTGCGCTTAAATCACGAAATGCGTGCTTATGACTTCAAAAAGAATCTTGAAATCAAAACACACCTTTGTGAAGCAGCTGAAAAGTTAGCCGATTTGGAAGATCCTATCTCAGCCTTCCACCAACTGCAAAAGTTGCATCAAGAATATCGTGAAACGGGTCCCGTTGCCAAAGAGCTTCGCGATGAAATATGGAAACGCTTTAAAGATGCCTCTACCATCATCAACAAGCGTCACCAAGACCACTTTGAAGCCATCAAATCCAAGGAAGAAGAAAACCTTGAAAAGAAGACCGAACTTTGCAAAAAAGTTGAAGCCCTTGATTTTGAGTCATTAAAGACTTACCCTCAATGGGAAGAGGTTACCAAACAAGTGCTGGCTGCACAAGCTGAATGGAAAACCATTGGCTTTACGCCTCGCAAAGTGAATGCTGAGATTTTCGAACGTTTCCGCACAGCATGTGATCGTTTCTTCCAAGCTAAAACTGCTTATTTCAAAGCTAATCGCGAAAAGCTTAACGCCAACCTTACAGCCAAAAATGCTTTAATTGAAAAGGCAGAAGCTTTAAAAGATAGCACTGATTGGGGAGCAACCACCAACAAATTTGTTGAGCTGCAAAAGGAATGGAAAAGCATTGGTCCTGTTGCACATAAAGTGTCAGACGTTATTTGGAAACGCTTTAACGATGCTTGCAACTATTTCTTTGAAAAGAAGAACGAAGCTAATGCAGGGCAACGCAAAGAGGAAGAAGCTAACCTTGACCTCAAGAAAGCTGTCATTGCCGAATTAGACAAATTAGCTGAAACAGGCAGCGACGACTTACTCAAGAGCGTGCGCGAACTGCAAGCCCGTTGGAATGAAATAGGACATGTGCCCTACAACAAAAAGGAGAAAATGTACCGTCGTTACCGCGAAGTGTGTGATAAAATTTACAACACCATACACGAAACTGCAGGACGTCGCCGCATGGACAACTTCCGTAAAACGGTTGCAGATAAGGGCGGTTCTGAACTGACACGCGAACGTAGCCGCTTGCAAGGTGCTTTAGATGCTAAGAAGCAGGAAATTCAAACTTACGAAACGAACCTCACCTTCTTCCGTTCAAGTTCAAAGAAAGGCAATTCTTTGGTTGCTGACATTGAAAAGAAAGTTGAACGATTAAAGAATGATTTGCAAGAAATCACCCTAAAAATAAAGGCCGTTAACGATAAAATCAAGGCTGAGAAAGAGGCGAATAAGTAATACGTCCTCACACATAAGTAGGTGTTCAAAAGTATTTTATAAGTATTATTGAATGAAGCAAATGCTTGCATCCCAATAATGCACTTTCCAAGTAAAAATAATTTTAAACACCTACTTAGATTATAAAACAAAAACGAGTTTCCAACTTGTGCTATACTGAAAGCTATTACCAACTTTCTCTATTCAACACAAATTGGAAACTCGTTTTTTTTCTTGATATGTCACACACTATTTATCAACAACTCGCTTCAGCACATGCTTAAATAACAAGCATTGCATCAGTCCACGCCCCCCTAAATAAACGAGAAACGCTGTCCACAATAAGAAGTTTGACAACGGAAACACCTTTACGACAATAAAAAAGCTAAGCGAGGCAAAAAACATACTCATTAACATATAACGAGTTGAAGTGGTGCCTACATACAAACCATCAAACAAAAATGCAGCAAAACTTAGCAACGGAATAACTGAAGCCAACAGCAAATAATGCTGTGCTTGCACCACAACTGCTTCATCATTTGTTAGTAAATGAAGCAAATGACCACCACCTCCTACATATGCAAGGCTGAACAAAACAGCTAATGCAGCGCCAAACACAAACAAATGGTGAGCCAATCGTTTAAAGTTTACCATGTCACGTGCACCACAATAACGGCCCCCTAAAGCCTCGCCAGCATAGGCAAAGCCATCCATTACATATGAAAATATGATAAAGAACTGCATTAGCAATGTGTTGGCAGCCAACGTTAACTCGCCTTGAGCCGAACCTGCTGACGTAAAATAAGTTGTCACAGCTATTAAACACAATGTGCGTAAAAAAATATCACGGTTCACATTAAAGAAACTCAGCATCTCACTTTTACTAAATACACCATACCAACTCAATGAACCACTCTTATGATGAAATTGAGTGAACCATATAACAAAAGCCATAAGTAGCCCTGCATACTGCGCTATTAATGTGCCCAATGCCACACCCTCCACCTTCATTTTAAAAACAAAGACAAAAAGCATGCTGGCTATAATGTTCACTACATTCTGTACTATGGCTATAAACATCGTAACACGTGTATTCTGCATACCAAGGAACCAACCTACAAAACTGTAAAGTCCTAATACGGCAGGTGCTCCCCAAATAAGGAGTTTGAAATATACCGAAGCCCAAAGCCTAACTTCTGCCGAAGCTTGCACAAAGCCAAAAGTTAAATACAGAATAGGCCCCTGCAGCAAAATAAGAAACAATGACGCACCCAACGCTATTGCTAAAGAGCGCATCAGTATATGATTTGTTTCACTGCTATTATTAGCCCCATAAGCTTGTGCCGTCAGTCCACCTGTACCCATGCGCAAAAATGAAAAGAGCCAATAAATCATATTAAAAATCATGCCACCTATAGCAATGGCACCTATGTAAGCAGCAGCACCCAAATGCCCCACTATAGTAGTATCAACCAATGCCAACAAAGGCACCGTTATGTTTGACACTATACTGGGCAAGGCTATATGGAGTATTTTCCGATTCATCTTTTTATGAGTTTTACCTGTTTAAAGGCATAGTCACGACTGTAGCCATCCTCTCGCTTCAATCGTAATATACCCATTGATGATATGCGCTCTATCATAGCTTTGAATTCCCCATTTTCGTCAGCAAAGGTGTGCCACCCCTCAGCACAGTACAAATGTTGCATGTACAATTGGTGTAGCACATCATAATCCTCTTGCAGCACTTGATTATAAAAGTGTTCAAAGTATTTCAAAACATGCATGAGCAACTCTTCACGACAAATGCCATGTCCTAATATCTGTTTAAGCGAAACGGGGTTGGGAGCATCACTCTTAAAAGCCTCTTGATTCACATTCAGCCCTACACCTGTAAGCGTGTTTTCAATTTGTATCCCACACACATCATGTTCTAATAGCATGCCACATATTTTTTTATCTTTCCAATATATGTCATTAGGCCATTTCACACTAACATCAGTAATATATTCCTCCAAGGCCGAACTCACTGACAAGGCTAAAGCCTCAGACAATGCAAATTGATGCGTAACAGGCACTCGCCGCGGATGAAACAAAAAGCCAAATAACAAATTTTGCGCGCTATCAGCCTCCCACGAAGTACCACGTTGGCCACGTCCTGCCGTTTGATAATCAGTTGTTATCAACACAAACTCATAATTAGTGTGTGCATATTCAGCACGTCGCAATTGCAACATGGTTGAATCAGTTTCAGACAAATGTTTGTGCCACCAATTAGTAGGTAAATCTATATTAAAACTTTTCGGCATACTCCTTTTGCAACTTTTTGGGTAACTTTTTCAACACCTCATCCAGCGAGTGATCAATTAAATGTAACACCACATCATCAGGCACATCCGTTTCAAACCACACCTCATTCCAATACTTTTTGTTCCAATGCCAAGCCCCCTTTATGCCGCTATATCGGTCGCGCAATTCTATGGCATAATCAGGGTCACACTTTAGCACAACACACTCAGGTCGTTCTAAATCAATGTAGGCAAAAATCTTATTATAAACCCTAAATAACACACCATTCGGTCCAAAAGCAGCATCCTCTGTAGCCAAAGGTTTTGCCAAACAATAGGCACGAACCCGCTCAATATTCATACTTCAAATTCCTTTTTATGATGTCTTTGTCGCCATACTTCATTTTCAGTATAGGCATTTTTTATATGGGTTATCTTAAACGGCACCTCAGTTCCAACCACAGTTATTATGTCGAAACTATAAGCCACATCACGCAAATGGTAATAATCAAGATAAGCACGCGCAGCTTCTACCAAATTCTTCTTCTTTTGCAAGTCAACAGCATCTTTAGCCAAAGCCTTATTTTCATTGCTACGCGTCTTTACCTCAACAAACACTATTTCATCGTACCACTCAGCCACGATGTCTATTTCATAATGATCAACGCGCCAATTGCGGTGCTTTAATCGGTAGCCCTTGAGCGTAAGATAAAGCAAAGCCTCATCTTCACCTATACGGCCTAAATCGTTGTGAGCAGCCATCGTTCTAACGTTTCTTTTTGAAGAAATCCTTCATTAATTGCGCACACTCATCTAATAGCACACCACTTGTCACTTGTGTTTTAGGGTGAAAAGCCTTAGGAGCAAACACACTATACCCCCGTTTAGGGTCAGGAGCACCATACACCACACGCCCCATCTGCGACCACCCAATAGCACCTGCACACATAACACAAGGTTCTACTGTAACGTAGAGCGTACACACATCTAAATATTTACCATTTAAAGCATCGGCAGCAGCAGTAATAGCCTGCATTTCAGCATGCGCGGTTACATCATTCAAGGTCTCAGTCAAGTTATAGGCACGCGCAATTATGCGATCACGACACACCACTACAGCCCCTACAGGCACCTCATCCTTATCAAATGCTATTTGCGCTTGCTCAAGAGCCTTACGCATGTAATCTTCGTCAGTCATATATTATATAGGTATAAAGGTAGGCATTCAAAATAAATTTGAACACCTACTTACATCATCATTTAATCAGTTTAAGTGCTACACGCCCACGCTCTTCATCAATATCAAGAACCTTCACCATCACTTGCTGTTGAATGTGAACAACCTCGGCAGGATCTTTTACAAAGTGGTCAGCCATTTGCGATATATGCACCAACCCCTTCACCTTAATACCCATGTCAACAAAGCACCCAAACTTGGTAATGTTTGTCACCACGCCAGGCACTTCCATACCCTCACGCAGGTCATCAATCGTGTGCAAGTTTTCAGCAAAGCTAAACACCTTGGCTGTGCCACGTGGGTCACGTCCTGGCTTTGCCAACTCAAGCATTATGTCAGTCAGTGTAGGCATACCCACCTCATTATTGCAATACTTCTTTAGGTTAACTCGTTCTCTGACAGCAGCATCATCAATCAGCGTCTGCACATCACAGCCCACATCATGTGCCATTTGCTCCACCAAAGCATAACGTTCAGGGTGTACAGCCGTATTGTCAAGCGGATTTTTTGCATTAGGTATACGCAAAAAGCCAGCACATTGCTCATATGCCTTCGCCCCCAGTCGTGGAACCTTTAGCAAAGCTTTGCGCGAATCAAAAGGTCCATTTTCAGCACGATAGTCTACTATGTTCTGAGCCAAAGCAGGCCCTAAGCCCGAAACATAGGTAAGCAAATGTTTAGAAGCAGTATTAAGATTTACACCCACCGTGTTAACACAACTCTCAACAGTTAAGTCAAGCGACTTTTTTAATTCAGTTTGGTCAACATCATGCTGATACTGCCCCACCCCAATAGCCTTAGGGTCAATCTTCACCAACTCGGCCAAAGGGTCAGCCAATCGTCGGCCAATGCTTACAGCACCACGCACTGTTACATCATAATCAGGAAATTCATCACGAGCCAATTTCGAAGCTGAATAAACTGAAGCACCATCTTCACTCACCAAGAACACATCAACATTGTTCAAATGCAAGCTCTTTACCAACTCTTCAGTTTCACGTCCAGCCGTACCATTACCAATAGCAATAGCTTCCACCTTATATTGTTCAACTAACGAGTTAATTTTAAACCCAGCACGCGCATACTGATTCTGTGGCTGATGTGGATATATCGTTTCGTTATGCAGCAAGTTACCCTGTGCGTCAAGACATACCACCTTACAACCTGTACGGAATCCTGGGTCAATGCCCATGATGCGCTTCTGTCCTAATGGTGCAGCGAGCAAAAGCTGCTTCAAGTTCTCAGCAAACACATGTATAGCCTCCTCATCGGCTTTCAACTTGCTTGACCCCGCAAACTCCGTTTCTATGCTGGGCTTGAGCAAACGCTTGTAAGCATCATTCACAGCCATTTCAACCTGCTGAGCAGCAGGCGACCCCACCTTCACATAAGGACGTTCTACACGACTTACACAATCATCGTCATCCGATGGCGAAATAGTAACACGCAAAAAACCTTCGGCCTCACCACGACGCATGGCCAACAAGCGGTGTGATGTGCAACGCTTCAAAGGTTCGCTCCAATCAAAGTAATCGCGAAACTTTGCAGCTTCACTCTCCTTTGCTTTTATCACCTTAGAGCGTATCATACCCGTATATTCAAATGAACGACGTACAGTTTGTCGACTACGTTCATCCTCATTCACCATTTCAGCTATAATGTCACGTGCCCCTTGCAAAGCATCATCAGCATTTTTCACATCGCCCTTTACATAGCGTTGCGCCACATCTGATGGTTGTTTATAAGGTTGTGTTAGCAATGTGATAGCCAAAGGTTCAAGTCCTTTTTTGCGAGCCACCTCGGCCTTGGTTTTGCGTTTAGGCTTAAAGGGCAAATACATATCCTCTAACTGCGTTGCATCCCAACATTCAGTAATGCGCTTTTTCAAGTCATCAGTCAGTTTGCCTTGTTCCTCAATGGTTTGTAGTATGTAGTCACGTCGATGCACCAACTCTGTGAGTTTATCATTTTGTTCCTTTACCTGTGCCACCTGCACCTCGTTTAGTCCCCCTGTTGCTTCCTTACGGTAACGACTTATAAAGGGTATTGTAGCACCTTGCGCCAACAAGTTAATCGTACTTTCCACTTGCATCTCGCGCAACCCCAGTTGTTTGGCTATTATGTTTATCAGTGTCATTGCCTTCTGTGTAATAATACATTTATAAAAGTCACCCAACAGCATTGTGGCATGAGCCATCATCTATCTAAGTGATACAATAAAAAAGAATAGTGTAAAGTTACAACAAAAAGCCAATAAGCATAGGCTTTCAGCCACAATTTAGGTTGATTTAATATTTAATGTTAACTTTGCACCACACAAATAACCAAGATAACATTCAACATATGTTTTCACTAATAATGATTGCCATTTGCGGTGTCGTGGCAGGATTTGGCCTACGGCGTTGGAAGGCACTACAACACGTCAACCACACTATTACACTTACCATATGCTTCATGCTATTTGTTTTGGGCCTTTCAATTGGCGAGAACAACATGATTATAAAACACCTTTGGAGCTATGGTGCACAAGCCCTGCTTATCAGCGTAAGTAGCATGTTAGGCAGTGCAATTGGTGGTTGGTTACTTTACAAATATGTGTTTAACAAGCCAAAGAAAGGAGTCACCCCATGAAACAAAGCTTGTTTGTTGTGTTTATGTTTGTCTTAGGTTGCATCATAGGCAACGTGTGCCAACTACACTGGCAACTACATGAGCTATCCATGATTATACTCTACGTACTTATGTTTCAAGTGGGCATCAGCGTAGGGTGTAGCGACAACCTCAAAGCCATATTACGCAACTTTCGTCCTAAAATGCTCTTGCTGCCTTTATCTTCAATAAGTGGCACACTATTATTTTCAGGCATCATCAGCCTAGCACTTTCACATTGGACTGTTTTTGACTGCATGGCTGTAGGTAGTGGCATGGGGTACTATTCTTTATCATCCATACTCATTACGCAACTTAAGCTACCCACACTTGGCCAACAAATGGCTGCCGAATTAGGCACAATAGCACTCTTGTCCAACATCTGCCGTGAAATGATAGCACTCACATGTGCACCTTTGTGGCGCAAATACTTTGGCCCTTACGCTGCTGTCACTGCAGCAGGCGTAACATCGGTTGATGTTTGCTTGCCTGCCATAAGCCGTGTATGTGGCAAAGAGATGATTCCCATATCACTATTTCATGGCATGATGATTGATATGAGTGTACCTATTTTAGTTCCATTCCTTTGTGAGTTGTGAACTACCACATCATACCCGTTGGCGGAATTTCAGGTTAACGGGTTAACAAGTTGACAGGTTAACAAG